>OKOZ01000022.1_pt1 | contig 49569 bp, 46 predicted proteins | sample 1611111 | NCBI WGS metagenome assembly OKOZ01 (sample SAMN04436712, study PRJEB24849) | human gut metagenome | biome: human gut; feature: NICU; material: stool | host: Homo sapiens | place: USA: Saint Louis, MO | collected 2010-08-16 | reverse complement strand
TCGACAACGGCCAGAACAATGCACCAACCGTAGGCCGGGTAAGCGTAGCGCCACCCGGCGCCGCGACACCGCGACACCGAACGAGGTAACAGGAAGCCACTATGCTCGATAAACAAACCCGCACCCTGATCGCCCAGCGACTGAATCAGGCCGAAAAACAACGTGAGCAGATCCGCGCGATCTCGCTGGATTATCCGTCGATCACCATTGAGGACGCCTACGCCGTCCAGCGCGAGTGGGTTGAGATGAAGATCGCCGAAGGGCGGGTGCTGAAGGGCCATAAGATCGGCCTGACCTCAAAAGCGATGCAGGCCAGTTCGCAAATTAGCGAGCCGGACTACGGCGCGCTGCTCGATGATATGTTTTTTCACGACGGTAGCGACATTCCGACCGACCGTTTTATCGTGCCGCGGATTGAAGTCGAGCTGGCTTTCGTGCTGGCGAAACCACTGCGTGGCCCGAACTGCACCCTGTTCGACGTCTATAACGCCACCGACTATGTGATCCCGGCGCTGGAGCTGATCGACGCCCGCTGCCACAACATCGATCCGCAAACCCAGCGCCCGCGCAAAGTCTTCGACACCATCTCCGATAACGCCGCCAACGCCGGGGTGATCCTCGGCGGGCGGCCGATTAAGCCCGACGAGCTGGATCTGCGTTGGATCTCCGCCCTGCTGTACCGCAACGGGGTGATCGAAGAGACCGGCGTTGCCGCCGGGGTGCTCAACCATCCGGCAAACGGCGTCGCCTGGCTGGCGAATAAGCTGGCGCCATACGATGTCCAGCTGGAAGCCGGGCAGATCATCCTCGGCGGCTCGTTTACCCGCCCGGTACCGGCGCGTAAGGGTGATACCTTCCACGTCGATTACGGCAACATGGGCGCAATCAGCTGCCGCTTTGTGTAAGGGGAAGATGATGAATAACACGTTTAAAGAGGCGCTGCAGGCCGGACGGCCACAAATCGGCCTGTGGCTGGGGCTGTGCAGCAGCTACAGCGCCGAACTGCTGGCCGGCGCCGGGTTTGACTGGCTGCTGATTGACGGCGAACACGCGCCGAATAATGTACAAACGGTGTTGACCCAACTGCAGGCGATCGCCCCCTACTCCAGCCAGCCGGTGGTTCGCCCGTCGTGGAATGACCCGGTGCAGATTAAGCAATTGCTGGATATCGGCGCACAGACGCTGCTGGTGCCGATGGTACAAAACGCCGAAGAAGCGCAGCTGGCGGTGAAAGCCACCCGCTATCCGCCGGCCGGTATTCGCGGCGTCGGCAGCGCCCTGGCGCGCGCTTCTCGCTGGAACCGCGTTCCGGACTATATCCATCAGGCCAACTATGCCATGTGCGTGCTGGTGCAGATTGAAACTCGCGAGGCGTTGAAAAATCTGCCGCAGATTCTCGCGGTAGAAGGCGTCGACGGCGTGTTTATCGGCCCGGCGGATCTGAGCGCGGATATGGGCTTCGGCGGTAATCCGCAGCATCCTGAGGTGCAGGCGGCCATTGAAAGCGCCATCGTCCTGATTCGCGAGGCGGGTAAAGCCCCGGGCATTCTGATGGCCAATGAACAGCTGGCGAAACGCTACCTCGAGCTGGGGGCGCTGTTCGTCGCCGTCGGTGTCGATACCACCCTGCTGGCCCGCGGCGCAGAAGCGCTGGCAGCACGGTTTACCGACGCAATCACCACCACAACTGATAACAATAAATCCGTCTACTGAACGGATAATGTGGAGTGCATCATGACAACCTCTACCCTGCAACACAATGAAAATAAAGTCGTTGAAGTAGAAAACCGGGTGATCAAAAAGCTGTTCCGCCGCCTTATCACCTTCCTGTTCGTGCTTTTTGTTTTCTCATTTCTGGACCGCATTAATATCGGCTTCGCCGGGCTGACGATGGGCAAAGATCTCGGTCTGACCTCCACCATGTTTGGCCTGGCGGCGACGCTGTTTTACGTCACCTACGTGATGTGCGGGATTCCCAGCAATATCATGCTGGCGAAGGTCGGTGCCCGCCGCTGGATCGCCGGGATCATGGTGGTGTGGGGGATCGCGTCAACCTGTACGATGTTTGCCACCAACCCGCATACGCTGTATATCCTGCGCATGCTGGTTGGTATCGCTGAAGCCGGCTTCCTGCCAGGGATCCTGGTCTACCTGACCTGGTGGTTCCCGGCCTATCACCGCGCCCGCGCCAACGCCCTGTTTATGATAGCGATGCCGGTGACCATGATGCTTGGCTCTATCCTCTCCGGCTATATTCTGGCGCTTGATGGCCTGTGGAACCTGAAGGGCTGGCAGTGGCTGTTCCTGCTGGAAGGGCTGCCGTCGGTGGTGCTCGGCGTGGTGACCTGGTTCTTCCTCAACGATACCCCGGATCAGGCCAGCTGGCTGGATAAGGAGGAGAAGCAGGCGCTGAAAACGATGATTGCACGCGAGCGCGAAAGCGCCACCGTGATTCCAGCCTCCGGACGCTCTACCCTGCGGGAAGTGCTGACGCCGGCGGTGCTGATGTACACGCTCGCCTACTTCTGTCTGACCAATACCCTGAGCGCTATCAATATCTGGACTCCGCAGATCCTGCAAAGCTTCAACACCGGCAGTAGCAACATTGTGATCGGGATGCTGGCGGCGATTCCGCAGTTCTGTACGATTTTCGGGATGATCTGGTGGAGCCGGCGATCCGATCGGCGAAAAGAGCGCAAGATGCATACCATCCTGCCCTATCTGTTCGCCGCTGCCGGATGGCTGCTGGCCTCCGCCACCCACCACGCGCTGATCCAGCTGATCGGCATCATTATGGCCTCCGTGGGCTCTTTTACCGCCATGGCGATTTTCTGGACCACCCCGGATCGGGTGATCAGCCTGCAATCGCGGGCGGTGGCGCTGGCGGTCATCAACGCTATCGGCAATATCGGATCCGCCGTCAGCCCGCTGCTGATCGGTATTTTGCGTGATGCTACCGGTAGCTTTAGCTCCGGACTGTGGTTTGTCGCCGGACTGCTGGTCGTCGGCGCGCTGGTACTGACCCGAATTCCGATGAGTGCGCGGGAAGACGCCGCCGCTGAGGCAGGACTCGCCGCCCAGAAAAGTCATTAAGGAGTGCCCATGTGTCAGCCCTCAATCGCTAATATCGATATCAACAAAGATTACGATGAGAGTCTGGGGACCGAGGATGTGCACTATCAGTCGTTTGCCCGCATGGCGGCCTTTTTTGGCCGCGACATGCAGGCGCATCGACACGACCAGTACTTTCAGATGCACTTTCTCGATACCGGGCAGATTGAACTGCAGCTCGACGATCACCGCTATTCGGTGCAGGCGCCGCTGTTTGTCCTGACGCCGCCGTCGGTGCCGCACGCTTTTATCACCGAGTCCGACAGCGACGGGCACGTGTTGACCGTGCACGAAGATCTGATCTGGCCGCTGCTGGAGGTCCTCTATCCCGGAACGCGGGAAGCGTTCGGGCTGCCGGGTATGTGTCTGTCGCTGGCGGATAAACCCGATGAACTGACGGCGCTGGCGCACTACTGGCAGCTGATTAAGCGCGAATCGACCGCGCAGCTGCCGGGGCGCGAACATACCCTGGCGCTGCTGGCGCAGGCGGTGTTCACTCTGCTGCTGCGTAACGCCAGGCTCGACGATCATGCCGCCAGCGGTATGCGCGGCGAGCTGAAGCTGTTTCAGCGCTTTAACCAGATGATCGACAGTCACTACCACCAGCACTGGGCGGTACCGGACTATGCCAACGAGCTGCACGTTACCGAATCACGGCTGACCGACATCTGCCGCCGCTTTGCCAACCGACCGCCGAAGCGGTTGATCTTCGACCGCCAGCTACGTGAGGCCAAACGGCTGCTGCTGTTTTCCGATAGCGCGGTCAACGAGATAGCCTGGCAATTGGGGTTTAAAGACCCCGCCTATTTCGCTCGTTTTTTTAATCGCCAGGTCGGCTGTTCGCCCAGCAGCTACCGTGCGCAAAAAGTACCGGTGTCTTAATTTCCCGCTGGCGCTACGCTTAGCGAAGCGACGGCCCGCAGGTCGGGTAAGCGCAGCGCCAGCGGCCGAAATACCGCCAGGGACATCACCCGGCCAGCGTAGCTACGCCGGGAAAAAGGCTGGCCTCTGCAGCGAAAATAACACCTCGATCACAGAACCACACTCCCCCTGAAAAGTACCTGCCGTTGTCGCAAACGTCCCTTCACGAATGACGCAATAACCGCTTCAATTGAACAACAAAAACAAAACATAAATTTAACATTAATGCCCGAAATCATTCGCAGGCAGCCACCAGACAGGCAGCCCGAAGCAGGACGGGATATTCCGATAAATACTGAAGAGGCCCCTATGAAACCTGAAGATTTCCGCACAGACGCGAAACGCCCGTTAACCGGTGAAGAGTACCTGAAGAGCCTGCAGGATGGCCGCGAGATTTACATCTACGGCGAACGCGTCAAAGACGTCACCACGCATCCGGCCTTCCGCAACGCCGCCGCCTCCGTCGCCCAGCTGTACGATGCGCTGCATAAACCGGAAATGCAGGACTCCCTGTGCTGGAACACCGATACCGGCAGCGGCGGCTATACCCATAAATTCTTCCGCGTGGCGAAAAGCGCCGACGATCTGCGCCAGCAGCGCGATGCGATTGCCGAGTGGTCGCGCCTGAGCTACGGCTGGATGGGCCGTACCCCGGATTACAAAGCCGCCTTCGGCTGCGCGCTGGGTGCGAACCCGGCTTTCTACGGCCAGTTCGAACAGAACGCCCGCAACTGGTACACCCGCATTCAGGAAACCGGCCTGTACTTTAACCACGCCATCGTCAACCCGCCGATTGACCGTCATAAACCGGCCGACGAAGTGAAAGACGTCTACATCAAGCTGGAAAAAGAGACCGATGCCGGGATCATCGTCAGCGGCGCGAAAGTTGTCGCCACCAACTCGGCGCTGACCCACTACAACATGATCGGTTTTGGTTCTGCGCAGGTGATGGGGGAAAACCCGGACTTCGCCCTGATGTTCGTCGCGCCAATGGATGCCGAAGGCGTCAAACTGATCTCCCGCGCCTCCTATGAGATGGTTGCCGGGGTCACCGGATCGCCGTACGACTATCCGCTCTCCAGCCGCTTTGATGAAAACGATGCGATCCTGGTGATGGATAAGGTACTGATTCCGTGGGAAAACGTATTGATCTATCGCGATTTCGATCGCTGTCGTCGCTGGACGATGGAAGGCGGCTTTGCGCGTATGTATCCGCTGCAGGCCTGCGTACGCCTGGCGGTCAAACTCGACTTCATCACCGCCCTGCTCAAACGCTCGCTGGAATGTACCGGCACCATGGAGTTCCGCGGTGTACAGGCCGATCTCGGCGAAGTGGTCGCCTGGCGCAATATGTTCTGGGCGCTGAGCGACTCCATGTGTTCCGAAGCGACGCCGTGGGTGAATGGCGCCTGGCTGCCGGATCACGCCGCGCTGCAGACCTACCGCGTGATGGCGCCGATGGCCTATGCCAAGATCAAAAATATTATCGAACGTAACGTGACCAGCGGCCTGATCTACCTGCCATCCAGCGCACGCGATTTGAACAACCCGCAGATCGACCAGTATCTGGCGAAATACGTTCGCGGCTCCAACGGCATGGACCACGTTGAACGTATCAAGATCCTCAAGCTGATGTGGGACGCGATCGGCAGCGAATTCGGCGGCCGCCACGAGCTGTATGAAATCAACTATTCCGGAAGCCAGGACGAAATCCGCCTGCAGTGTCTGCGTCAGGCGCAAAGCTCCGGCAACATGGACAAAATGATGGCGATGGTCGACCGCTGCCTGTCCGAGTACGACCAGAACGGCTGGACGGTGCCACACCTGCACAACAACTCTGATATCAATATGTTGGATAAGCTGCTGAAGTAATTCGCAGCGGGAGGTCACAATGCAATTAGATGAACAACGACTGCGTTTTCGCGATGCCATGTCCAGCCTGTCGGCTGCGGTCAACGTCATTACCACCGAGGGTGACGCCGGCCGCTGCGGCATCACCGCCACCGCCGTGTGCTCGGTCACCGATACGCCGCCGTCGGTCATGGTGTGCATCAATGCCAACAGCGCGATGAACCCGGTATTCCAGGGCAACGGCAAACTGTGCGTTAACGTGCTGAACCATGAGCAGGAAGTGATGGCCCGCCATTTCGCCGGCATGACCGGGATGGCCATGGAAGACCGCTTTAGCCTCTCCTGCTGGCAAAAAGGGGCCCTGGGACAGCCGGTTCTGAAAGGGTCGCTGGCCAGCCTTGAAGGGGAGATAAGCCAGGTGCAGACCATCGGTAGCCACCTGGTCTATCTGGTCGAGATCAAGAACATCACCCTGAGCCAGGAAGGCCATGGGCTGATTTACTTTAAGCGCCGTTTCCATCCGGTGATGATGGAAATCGAGGTCGCGGTATAACGTTCTGCCACCTTCGCTTCTGACATTCTCTTTTCTGTGCCCTGTTCTCTGTTCTCCTCTCTTTTTCCTCTCCCCTGCGGGGAGGAAAAAGAGGTGGAAAAAATCTTGTGATCTCAATCACATGTTTACCCGCTGCTCATTTCCTGCCCAACCGCTTATCCCGCCTGGCAACCGCTTAACCCCACATATAACCACTCACAGATTTACCCAACTTTACGCGCGCGGAGTTCTGGCAAGATCGTCCCCAGCATAGCTAACCAATACCTCCTCAAACCCTAACTTAAACCCAGACGGCTTCGGCCCATTATTCATCTTATTAACGCCAGGTTTTACTATGGATACTAAAAAGTTATTCAAGCACATACCCTGGGTGATTCTTGGAATCATCGGGGCATTTTGCCTCTCAGTCGTCGCTCTGCGCCGCGGTGAGCACGTCAGTGCGCTGTGGATCGTGGTGGCGTCAGTTTCCGTCTACCTCGTCGCCTACCGTTATTACAGCCTGTATATCGCGCAAAAGGTGATGAAGCTCGATCCTACGCGTTCTACGCCGGCGGTGATTAACAACGATGGTCTGAACTACGTCCCGACCAACCGCTACGTGCTGTTCGGCCACCACTTTGCCGCTATCGCCGGTGCCGGTCCGCTGGTGGGTCCGGTTCTCGCCGCGCAGATGGGCTACCTGCCGGGTACCCTGTGGCTGCTGGCGGGGGTGGTACTGGCCGGGGCGGTACAGGACTTTATGGTGCTGTTTATCTCCTCGCGTCGTAACGGTGCCTCGCTGGGTGAGATGATCAAGCAAGAGATGGGGCCGGTTCCGGGTTCCATTGCGCTATTCGGCTGCTTCCTGATTATGATCATCATCCTCGCGGTGCTGGCGCTGATCGTGGTAAAAGCGCTGGCAGAAAGCCCGTGGGGCGTCTTCACCGTCTGTTCGACCGTCCCGATCGCCCTGTTTATGGGGATCTATATGCGCTTCCTGCGCCCGGGTCGCGTGGGTGAAGTGTCGGTGATTGGTATCGTCCTGCTGGTGGCTTCCATTTACTTCGGCGGCATCATTGCCCACGACCCGTACTGGGGTCCGGCGCTGACCTTTAAAGACACCACCATCACCTTTACCCTGATCGGCTACGCGTTTATCTCCGCGCTGCTGCCGGTGTGGCTGATTCTGGCGCCGCGTGATTACCTCGCGACCTTCCTGAAAATCGGCGTTATCGTTGGCCTGGCGCTGGGCATCGTGATCCTCAACCCGGATCTGAAAATGCCGGCGGTCACCCAGTACATCGATGGTACCGGTCCGCTGTGGAAAGGTGCGCTGTTCCCGTTCCTGTTTATCACTATCGCCTGTGGCGCGGTATCTGGCTTCCACGCGCTGATCGCCTCCGGCACCACGCCGAAGCTGCTGGCCAATGAAACCGACGCCCGCTTTATCGGCTACGGCGCGATGCTGATGGAGTCCTTCGTGGCGGTGATGGCGCTGGTTGCGGCGTCGATCATCGAGCCGGGCCTCTACTTCGCGATGAACACCCCGCCGGCAGGCCTGGGCATCACCATGCCGAACCTGCACGAAATGGGCGGTGAAAACGCCGCGTTGATTGCCGCACAGCTGAAAGATGTGACCGTCCACGCCGCGGCGACCGTCAGCTCCTGGGGCTTTGTGATTTCACCTGAGCAGATCCTGCAAACGGCGAAAGATATCGGCGAGCCGTCGGTACTGAACCGCGCGGGCGGCGCGCCGACTCTGGCCGTTGGTATCGCTCACGTGTTCCACAAAATCATGCCGATGGCGGATATGGGCTTCTGGTACCACTTCGGTATTCTGTTTGAAGCGCTGTTTATCCTTACCGCGCTGGATGCCGGTACCCGTGCAGGCCGCTTTATGCTGCAGGATCTGCTGGGCAACTTCGTGCCGTTCCTCAAGAAAACCGACTCGCTGGTGGCCGGCATTATCGGCACCGCGGGCTGCGTCGGACTGTGGGGCTACCTGCTGTATCAGGGCGTGGTCGATCCGCTGGGCGGCGTGAAGAGCCTGTGGCCGCTGTTCGGTATCTCTAACCAGATGCTGGCCGCCGTGGCGCTGGTGCTTGGTACCGTGGTACTGGTCAAAATGCAGCGTACTAAATACATCTGGGTTACGGTGATCCCGGCCGCATGGCTGCTGCTGTGCACCACCTGGGCGCTGGGTCTGAAACTGTTCAGCACCAACCCGCAGATGGAAGGCTTCTTCTTCATGGCTCAGCAGTATAAAGAGAAGATTGCTTCCGGCGGCGAACTGACCGCGCAGCAGATTGCTAACATGAACCATATCGTGGTGAACAACTACACTAACGCCGGTCTGAGTATTCTGTTCCTGGTGGTGGTTTACAGCATCATCTTCTACGGCATCAAAACGTGGCTCAACGTGCGTAACAACAAAGTCCGCACCGACAAAGAGACCCCGTACGTGCCGGTACCGGAAGGCGGCGTGAAAACCTCTTCCCATCACTAAGCCTTAATACCGGATAGCGCTACGTTTATCCGGTCTGCAAAGGTCCTGTAGGCCCGGTCAGCGTAGCGCCACCGGGCTTTTTCTATCTGGAACTCACGATGTTTGGTAACTTAGGCGAAGCAAAAAAATACCTGGGTCAGGCAGCCAAAATGCTGATTGGCATTCCGGACTACGACAATTACGTCGAGCATATGAAAGCCAACCATCCGGATAAGCCTTACATGACCTATAACGAATTCTTCCGCGAACGCCAGCAGGCCCGCTACGGCGGCGACGGCAAAGGCGGCGTACGCTGCTGTTAATGGAGGCAAACATGGCACCGATTGCAGTCACCCTGTTGACCGGGTTTCTTGGCGCGGGTAAAACCACCCTGCTGCGCCATATTCTTAACGAACAGCACGGCTTTAAAATCGCCGTTATCGAAAATGAATTTGGCGAAGTCGCCGTTGACGATCAGCTGATTGGCGACCGCGCCACGCAGATCAAAACCCTGACCAACGGCTGCATCTGCTGCACCCGTTCCAACGAGCTGGAAGACGCGCTGCTCGACCTGCTCGACAGCCGCGATCGCGGCGACATTGATTTTGACAGGCTGGTGATTGAGTGCACCGGCATGGCCGACCCTGGCCCGATTATTCAGACCTTCTTCTCTCATGAGATTCTCTGCGAACGCTATCTGCTCGACGGGGTGATTGCGCTGGTGGATGCGGTCCATGCCGACCAACAGATGAACCAGTTCACCATCGCCCAGTCGCAGGTGGGCTACGCCGATCGTATCCTGCTGACAAAAACGGACGTGGCGGGCGACAGCGACAAGCTGCGCGAACGGCTGGCGCGGATCAACGCCCGGGCGCCGGTTTATACCGTAGTCCACGGTGATATCGACCTGAGCCAGCTGTTTAATACCAGCGGCTTTATGCTGGAAGAGAATGTCGTGAGCAGCGTGCCGCGCTTCCACTTTATCGCCGATAAGCAAAACGACGTCGCGTCTATCGTGGTCGAGCTGGATTACCCGGTCGATATCAGCGAAGTGTCGCGGGTGATGGAAAACCTGCTGCTCTCTTTCGCCGAACAGCTGATGCGCTACAAAGGGATGCTGTGGATTGACGGCGAGCCAAATCGCCTGCTGTTCCAGGGCGTCCAGCGCTTATACAGCGCCGACTGGGATCGCCCGTGGGGCGATGAAGCGCCTCACAGCACGCTGGTGTTTATCGGCATTAATTTGCCGGAAGAGGAGATTCGCGCGGCGTTTGCCGGCTTGCGCAAATAACGGTTCGGGCGTTCCCTCTTCCTGGGGGAGAGGGGCAACGCGAGGGCATCAGGCGGTACAAAATTCCTTTCGGGTATCACGATAAATAATGTTCCCTTCGGTGTACTTCCAGACGATGGCTTCATGATGCAATTCAGGCTTTCACTTAAGATATTAGAGTCAGTTTTAATCACAAAAATGTAAATTTAAGTATTTACTTATAACTATAGAAATATTTCTGGAAATTATTAGAAAGCAAATTAGTTCAGCCCCAATCAATATCTCCCCTCTGTTCAATTGCTGTTTAGGCAAAAAATTAAACTGACCCTAAACGGCAAAACGTTAATCGTTGACGCGGCGACAAGGTAACGCATTCACAACATCAAAAAAGTTTTTCGATAACATTTACGGTATAAAACATCGATTAACGTCACATTTGCAGCCGTAAATATCACCTGTTAGGGTGTCTGCAGATTAATTTGATGACGAGGCATAAACCATGAAAAAGCTCAATATCCTTATCCTTTCTGCGCTGACCGCAGTTTCCGGCTCCGCAATGGCGATGGGCTTTACCGTCGAGCAGGGGAAAAACTTTACCAACCTTAATATGGAACTGGGTAAATCCTCCTCCGGTCTTTATGCCGAAAGTCACTGGCTCAAAAATACCGACGATGGTACTCAGACCGGCGGCGTTGGCGCAGGTTATAACCTGGAAGTTGGCCCGGTGATGCTGAATGCCGGCGCGAAAGCCATCTACCTTGGGCCGAAAAAAGGCGATAACGGCGTGGCGTTCCCAATCGGTGGCGGCGTTAACGTTGCGCTGACCGACAGCATCCACGTATTTGGCGAAGGTTATGCCGCGCCGGAAGGCCTGAATAACAGCGTGAAAAACTACGTTGAAGCCAACGGCGGCGTGAGCTGGACTCCGATTACCCCGGTAACGCTGAAAGTGGGTTACCGTCACGTGAGCGTCGACGGGAAAGACGGCCGTCCAAACCACACCCTGATTGACGGCGCCTATATTGGCGGTGGTGTCACCTTCTGACCCGCCGATAAGCGTAAAAAAACCTGCCATCCGGCAGGTTTTTTCTTTTAGCATCCTAATCTTACCGGCGAATCACCACCAGCTTCTGGTTCACAAACTCTTTAATCCCCAGATCGGACAGCTCGCGGCCAAAGCCAGAGCGCTTCACGCCGCCGAACGGCAGCTCCGGCGCGGTATCGGTTAACCAGTTGATATAGACCATCCCGGTTTCGATCCGCGACGCCATCCGTTTCGCCCGTTCGATATCCTGGCTGAACACGGCGCCCCCCAGACCATAGTGCGAATCGTTCGCCAGCTTCACCGCCTCGTCGTCGTCCTTCACTACGTAGATTTGCGCCACCGGGCCGAAAAACTCTTCAAAGTACGCCGGGTTATCGCGAGTAATGCCGGTCAGTATGGTTGGCTCGAAAAAGCTGCCTTCCCGCGGCGCCGGTTTGCCGCCCAGATGCACTCTGGCGCCGTTTTTCACCGCCTCATCCACCTGTCTGGTCAGCGTTTCCAGCGCATCTTTCGAGGAGAGCGGACCCAGCGTCGTACTCTCGTCCAGCGGATCGCCGATTTTCACCTGGCGGAAGGCTTCAGTAAATTGGCTCAAGAACTGGTCGGCAATTTTTTCGTGCAAGATAAAACGTTTCGCCGCAGTGCACACCTGACCGGCATTGTTGAGCCGTGCCTGTACGCCAGTCTTCACCGCCTTCTCCAGACTAGCATCGTCCAGTACCACAAACACATCGTTGCCGCCCAGTTCGAGGGTTGCCTTTTTGATGTATTTTGCCGCCTGGGACGCCACCACGCTGCCGGCCTTTTCCGAACCGGTCAGCGCCGCCCCCTGGACGCGATCGTCGGCAATAATTTTCGCCACCTGCTCCTGGGAGATAAAGAGGTTGGTCCACGCGCCGTCCGGCGCTCCCGCCTCACGCACCAGATGGGCGAAGGTCTCCGCACAATGCGGAACGATGCTGGCATGTTTGGCGATAACCGGGTTCCCCGCCGCCAGATTTGGCGCCAGTACCCGCATCAGCTGGTAGTAAGGAAAGTTCCAGGGTTCCACGGCCATCAGCACGCCGATGGGATGGTGTTCAACCCAGGCCTCGCCGATGGCGGAAGGATATTTCACCGGAGCCAGAAACGATTTCGCATTATCGGCATAGTAGCGGGCGATTTGCGCACAGAGCTTCACCTCGCCGCGGCTTTGCGCAATCAGTTTCCCCATCTCCTGACTGGCGATTTTCGCCAGTTCTTCAACCCGGCTGTCGATCAGATCCGCCAGCCTGTGCAGAACGGGTAAACGCCGGTCGATATCCCCCTTCGACCACGCGGAATGGTAGAGCGCATCCGCCTTCTGCAGCGCCGCTTCGACGTCCGCATCGCTGTGCGCAGCATACTGTTTAATCAGCTGATTATTTGCAGGATTCACCGTCTGATAAGCCATATCGTATGTCTCCTTGTTATCGCTATTTACGTAGTCATAAAAACTACTCAGGGTATTAAGGTTAGTAGAGATGGCTGGGCATGAAGGTAAAGTTAGGTATTTACGAAGGATTCTGGCCGGAGATCGTCAGACGATATCCGGCGCGGAACAGGCTTAACGAGGAAGTCAGTAATAGCGGCCAGGCCGCCTGATCAGGCCATGTGGCGACACAATTAACGCTTAGCGGCGGTAATCTCCTCTTCTGACAGGCCGGTGATACGCAGCACCGTCTCCAGAGCGATGCCATTCGCCAGCATCGTACGGGCAATGCGTAGCCCTTCGGCTCGCTGGCCTTCGCGGCGCCCTTCAAGCTTACCTTTTCTACGCCCAACTTCCTGGAGTCTTTCCGCAATAGTCATCAGCCCCTCCTTATAATGCTGCGGCGCCCGCCGGGCAAGCTCACGAATAAACCTGCCAAAACGGGGGGCATCGCCGGAATATACCAGGTAATTAAACAACGTTTTTAGCTGGCCGTCATTAGTATATTCCTTAACCAAAATGACAATTAGCTGCTCAACCAGCCCCGTCAAATCGCGCTGGCGGATATGCTTTTGCATGAACTCCAGCAACGCTACGCGTCGGTGCTGGACGATCTCGTCATCCGGGATCACCGTGATATCCACCAGCGGAAAAGCGGTCGCATATAATCCGCGGGCATGAGCCGGGTGGGTAAAGCCATCCAGCCAGCACAACGAATAAGGGTAAGGCGTGGCGATACCGTGATAGAACAGCATGGGTATCACCAGCGGCAGGCGTTTATGTCCGGCATCCAGATGACGCTGCATCGCCGCAATGGCATAGCGCATCAGCCTGAAGGCCATATGGGCATCCGGCGAGCTTTGGTGCTCAATAACGACATAAATATAGCCCTCGCCGGCGGTGGTTTTTAGCGACCAAAGCACATCGGAGTAGCAAGCACGCAGGTCCTCCTCAATAAAACTTGCGGATTCAAGCCGTAGCGTCTCCAGATCGCAAAGCTGGCGTAGCGAGGACGGCAGATGGATATCCAAAAAATCTCGCGCGGTATCCGTATGCCGGAGAAACTTTTTGAAAACCGCATCATGCGGCGTCGACGTTGAGCCTTTTTGCATGGTCAATAGCCTGCGCGGAGGGACACTAAAACGACTCTACCCGCCGCTAGCCCAGCGCACACGCCGCCGCTTATCTCTTTGCGCGCCGGGACGGAAGATATTTTTATCCGGCGGTAATAACGACAATTTTTTTCCTGCCCGCTCGCAGAACGCCCCGCAGACAGGCGTCAGCGGGCGTGCTATAAACCCCTATCCCCTTCGCTAAGGAGCCTTTCGTGAACCATACGCGCGATATCCTGCAAACCTTCTGGCGCGACGAGCAGCTGCCCTGGCTGGAACTACGTAGCACCCGGCAAAGCCGCCAGGCCTATAAACGGCACCGCCATTCGCAGCTCTCTGTGGGGGCGATTATCGAAGGGGAAACGTGCTGTCTGTGCAACGGGCGGGAATATCTGCTGCGTCCCGGCGATCTGATCATTATCCCCGCTCAAGCGCCGCACAGCTGTAACCCGCGCGATGGCCGGCCGCGCAGCTACCATATGCTGTACCTCGATATGACGTGGTGCCGGCAACAGCTGCCGCTTTTCCCGAGTCAGGCGCAGGTGCACGCGCCGCAGCCCGTGATCCGCGATCCTGAGCTTTTCAAACGATATCAGCAGATTGTGGCGCTGATGGAGCGGCAGAAAACGGCAGCGCTCCCCGAACAGGTCGCGCAACTGCTGCGGGCGCTCCCGCTATCCGCCGCCCCGCCACTACCGCTGCGCGCGACCAGTTCACGGATCTTCAGTCGCCTGGCGGCCGATTTACAAGAACCGCCCTCTCTTGATGCGCTGGCCCACGAGTTCGCCCTGCGCAAAGAGACGTTGATTCGCACCTTTAAGCAGGACACTGGCCTGACGCCCGCCAGCTTTATGAATATGGCACGCATCGAATTTGCCAAAACGCGCCTGCGCGCCGGAGATGAGATCGCCGACGTCGGCTACCAGGCCGGGTTTGCCGACCAGAGTCATTTCCACAAAACCTTTGTCAGCTACACCGCCGCTACGCCGCGCCAGTACGCACTTGGCCGATCAATATCAGACAATAATTAGCGCCCCGCTTGCCATAGGCTGATCTCAGGTTCTTTGTGAGGTCGCTATGGACATGCTTACGTCGTTTTTCCCGCCCGCGTTTCCGGCGCTGGCGCTCTCCCACTTCGTTGCTCTGCTTAGCCCGGGGCCAGATTTCTTTTTACTGATGGGCTACGCCATTCGCTATCGCCTGCGCGGCAGCGTCGGCCTGTGCGTCGGTATTGCCGCCGGGAACGGGCTGTACATTATGCTGGCGATTATCGGCTGGGGCGTACTGCGTCAGGCGCCGCTGCTGTTCACCGTCGTCGAGCTGCTGGGCGCCGCATATCTGCTGTGGATTGGCAGCCTGCTGCTGAGAAGCCGCCCGACGACGCTGGATGTCCGCAGCGTCTCGGCTTCACGCCCGTCGCGGGTAAAACAGCTTCTTCTCGGGCTGGGTTCTTCGCTACTCAATCCTAAAAACGCCCTGTTTTATCTGGCGCTGATGACCTCGTTGCTGGGTCCGGACGTCACGTTGATGCAGCAGGCCGTCAGCGGAGTCTGGATGATCAGTATCGTGCTGCTGTGGGATCTCTTACTGGTGACGATGATTGCCCTGCCAGCGGTGCAGCGTCGCCTTTCCACCGTCGTCTGGCGCGTTGAGCGGGCGGCCGGCGGCGTACTGATGGCTTTTGGCTGCTGGATTGTGTGGCAGTTTTTGCACGAGTCCGCCGTCAGGCTATATGCTTAAGCCTATGGAAAAAATCGCTGAACTGAAACGCGCCAAACTGCTGGCGCTGTCGCTACTGCTGATTGCGGTCGCCATTTTTATCACCACCCTGCTGCTACCGCCGACGCCGTGGGTCAGCGCACTCAAAGCCATCTCCGAAGCGGCGATGGTCGGGGCGCTGGCCGACTGGTTCGCGGTGGTGGCTCTGTTTCGCCGTATCCCGCTGCCGTTTATCTCCCGACATACGGCGATTATTCCCCGCAATAAGGACAGGATCGCCGATAATCTTGGTTATTTCGTGCAGGAAAAATTTCTCGATACGCCCTCGCTGGTGGCGCTCATCCGTCGCTATGAACCTGCCCTGATGCTCGGAAACTGGTTCAGCCAGCCGGAAAACGCCCGCCGAGTGGGCCATCATCTGCTGCAGGTCATGAGCGGTTTTCTGGAACTGACCGACGACGCCCGCATCCAGCGTCTGCTGCGCCGGGCGGTACATAAGGCGATTGATAAGGTCGATCTGACGCAGACCAGCGCCATGATGCTGGAGGGATTAACCCGCAACAATCGCCATCAGAAGCTGCTGGACTCGCTCATTACCCAGCTCATTGCGTTGCTGCAGCGCGACAGTTCGCGCGCGTTTATTGCCCGCGGCATTGTCCACTGGCTGGAGACCGAGCATCCGCTGAAGGCCAAAATTCTGCCCACCGAATGGCTGGGCGAACACAGCGCCGACATGGTGACCGACGCGGTGAATACGCTGCTCGACGAAGTCACCCAGGATCGCAGCCATCAGATCCGCCAGGCGTTCGATCGCGCCACCTTAAAACTGAGCGATAACCTGAAAACCGATCCGCTGCTGGCGGAAAAAGCGGAGGGCATCAAGGCGTACCTGAAAAATGATGAGGCCTTTAACCGCTATCTCAGCGAGGTATGGGCCGACCTGCGGGCGTGGATCAAGAACGATGTCACCCGCGACGACTCGCGGATTCAACAGCGGATTGCCGATGCCGGGCAGTGGTTTGGCGAAACGCTGCTCCACGATGACGCGCTGCGCGAGTCGCTAAACGAACACCTGGAGCAGGCGGCCCATCGGGTGGCGCCAGAGTTTGCCGCCTTCCTGACTCGTCATATCAGCGATACGGTCAAAAGCTGGGATGCGCGGGATATGTCGCGGCAAATTGAACTCAATATCGGCAAAGACCTGCAGTTTATCCGTATCAACGGCACCCTGGTCGGCGGCTCTATCGGCCTGATACTGTGGCTGTTCTCGCAGATCCCGACCCTGTTTCTGCATTAAGCGAGCGCAAAACAGCGGCCCCGCGCGCTGGCGGGGCCCTGTGTTTAGCCGATGCGGGTAAACCCGGCCTCCAGATCGGCAATCAAATCGCCGACATCCTCCAGCCCGATATGTACCCTGACCAGCGTCCCGCTGAAATCCACCTCGCCGGCCGGACGAATACTGTTCAGCTCTTCCGGCTGGTTTGCCAGAATCAACGACTCGAACCCGCCCCACGAGTAGGCCATATGGAACAATGAGAAGTTATCGAGGAACGTCGACATTTGCTCATCCGTCAGGCGCTTTTTCAATACGAAGGAGAACAGGCCCGAGCTGCCGGTAAAATCCCGCTGAAAATATTCGTGGCCCGGACACTCTGCTAAAGCCGGATGATTCACCCGCGCCACTTCCGGCCTCGCCGACAGCCAGCGAGCAATGTGGATACTGCTCTCTTGATGCTGTCTGAGGCGCACCGCCAGCGTGCGCAGCCCGCGGCTGCCGTTATAGGCGGTATCCGCATCCAGCGTCTGGCCCATCAGATAGGAGTTTTCGCGCAGACGATCCCAGCAGCGGGCGTTGGAGACCGCCGTGCCCAGCATGGCGTCGGAATGGCCAATGGTGTACTTGGTGCCAGCCTGAATCGAAATATCCACCCCGTAGTCCAGCGCCTTAAACAGCACTCCCGCCGCCCAGGTGTTATCGATCATGATAACGATCTGCGGATTTACCGCGCGGATCGCGTTGACCATTCCCGGCACATCCTGGACTTCCATGGTGATTGAGCTGGGGGACTCGAGAAAGACCACTTTCGTCTCCGGGCGGATCAATTCGGCAATCCCGGCGCCGATCAGCGGATCGTAATAGGTGGTTTCAACGTTGAATTTGCTGAGGATCTTATTGCAGAAGTCCTGGGTTGGCTCATAGGCCGCGCCGGTCATCAGGATATGGTCGCCGCTTTGCACGAACGCCAGAATCGCATTGGTCACCGCCGCTGCCCCGCACGGATAGAGCGCGCAGCCCGCGCCGCCTTCCAGTTCACTCATCGCTTTCTGAAATGCGAAATGGGTGTAGGTCCCGCGGCGGCCATAGAACAGCTCGCCGTTGGCGCGATTGGCGGTAGCAAACTTTTTATCTTTTACCGTCTCAAAGACCAGCGAAGAGGCGCGCTGGATAACCGGGTTTACCGCCCCCTGAGTGTAGCGTTTGTCGCGTCCGGCGATAATTAACTGCGTGTCGAGCTTGAGTGAGTTCTTCATAACGTCTCCTGTAACATCCTTATATCCGTGCGAAAGCTTATACGGCGGCAGCCGTGGATTTCAGTTCAGCCTGTGCCGGCTTTTTTCCGGCGAAGCGTTCCACAATCTGCGCGGCGTTCAAATCATGAATCACGTTGATCAGGGTCGCCGGAGCATCGGTGATGGTGCCCAATACCACCAGCATCGGGATCGCCTCCATCGGCAGCCCCAGCGTGGTGACGATAAAAATTTCACCGAGGAATGCGCCGCCCGGTACGCCGCCGACGATAATGGCGGAGAGCACGGCGATCAGCATGGTCAGGAAGAAGGTCTCGGTGGTGAATTCCATCCCCAGCACCGAATAGATAAAAACAATCTTCAGTGCGGCGATCATGGCCACGCCGCCCTTATTCAGGTTAACCAGCAGCGGAATAGAGACATCGACGATTTCCGGGTTAATGCCCATCGCTTTACCGGCGCGCAGGGTGACGGGCAGCGTCCCTAATGAGGAGCAGGTCCCGAGCGCGGTCGCCGATGGTTCAACCGCATTACGCCAGAATGCTTTCACCGCCGGCATGCCGCCGCCGATCCAGGAATAGAGAATCGAACCGAAAATAAAATAGGCCAGCGTGGCAACCATAAACAGGCCGATCGCCCGGGCAAAGGTCAGCAGCAGCCCCGAGTCCTGGCTGGCCATCGTCGCGGCAAAATAGCAGCCCAGACCTATCGGCGCGACTTTCATAATGATCGAGACGATCTTCATGATGACGGTATTGGCATCTTCCAGCAGCGAGGCAATGCGTTTACCCGCCTGTTCCGATTGCCCGATGGCCACACCGGCAATAATCGCCATCACGATCAGCGCCAGAATATTGGACTTCGAGAACAGCCCGAGAAAATCGCTGGTGGTGATCATACTGACAAAATCCATCTTCCCGCTGCCCGCCTGCACCGACTGCGACAGATCGATGGTGACTCCCTGCGCCGGGTTGTACCATAAGGCGAGCGCGACGATGCCGGCCGCGGGAATAAAGGCCATCGCAATCGAGACAATAAAGATAATCGCCATAATGCGTCCCAGCCTTTTCAGGTCGGTCATACTGGCGATCGATGACATCACGCTGATTCCCACCAGCGGAACAATAATCATGAATAGCAGGTTAAGGAATATCTGACCTATCGGCTGTAATTTACCCGCTAGTCCCGGGGCGTAAATACCTGTCAGGCCGCCGATCACCAGGGCAATTAATAAAATAATAGAGGATTTGTAGGGTTCGAGTCGTGACCACATAACCGGTACCTTTTAATTAAAATTATATTAAATGAGATTAAATTCACAATTTAATGACTTTATGCGACGCCTCCTTTTATTTTGTGATGCAACTCACTTAAGTTGTTATTTTTTCATTTTGCCAGCAAGTTGTTTCCTGTGATTCAATAGTTGCATGTTTCAGATACGAATGTAACGGCTCATTCGTACCGTTTTTGCAAATCACTTGTGAATTAAAGGAAAAAATGAGCACACCAATTTCACTCAAGCATCTGGAGTTTTTTATCAAAATTGTCGACTGCGGGGGATTATCTGAGGCCGCCGTACAGCTTAACGTCTCGCCCTCTGCGGTCAGTAAAAGCCTCTCGGCAATGGAAGATACGCTGGGCACAACATTAATTAAGCGTACCACCCGCAGTATTACGCTGACCGATGCCGGGCAATATCTCTTTAATCGCGCCAATAAGTTACTAAAAGAGTTTGATGATACGTTAAATACCACGTCCGGCTATTATCACAACCCGCAGGGTGAATTACGAATTACCTGCTCCATTGCCTTTGGCTACTCCCGGTTAGTCAACCTGGTGGATAAATATCGCCAGCAATACCCGGATGTGAATCTGTATATCGATTTGAACGATAATTTCGTCAACCTCAATGAAACCGACTTCGATATCGCTCTGCGTATCTCCACCGCACCGCCGCAAAACTACGCCATGCGCAAACTGGTTTCGATTCGCTGGGCCTATTGTGCATCCCCCGGCTATCTGGCTAAAAAAGGGATGCCGGTGCGGCGCAGCGATCTGGTGAATCATGATTGCCTGGTTTATCCCGGTTTAACACCGGTGCTGAAGGTGACCGACGAACACGATCGCCCGCATCAGCTCAAGCTGCACATGCCTATCCAGGCCAACAGCAGCCTGGTGCTGTTAAAATCGGTGCTGGAAGATCAGGGCGTTGCCTACCTGCCGACCTACCTGATCGGCGATCATATTCAGAAAGAGGAGATCACGCCGCTGATTCTCGATGGGACGATCGCCTGCGAAACCCACGCACTGTATGCGCTCTATTTCCCCAGCAAATACAGCAATCCTAAAGTACGATCGTTTATCGATTTCCTGGTGGCAGAACTCGGCCCGGTGCCCACGTGGGATAGCTGGATCCCCAGCTAGCCTTATCTCCTCTGCCATTTGATTTATTCAGAGTCCATTTAAGGAGCAAAAATGGCTGATATTACCCTGACGACCGGCGAGCGCGATCTGCTGCGCGAAAAGCTATGCGCATACTGCGAACAGAATTTTGACCTTGAACTGGAGCAGTTTGACGCCGAGTTCTTTGTCGATTTTATCGCGAAAGAGCTCGGCCCTATGTTCTATAACGCCGGGATTGAGGAGGCGATCCGCACCCACGTGGCTTACAGCGAGCGCATTCAGGAAGAGATGGATTTGAAGAAGGTCTACTAACGCCGCGGGATGGGTGGAAGATCAACAAATACACACAAACAACATGGTTATAATGGCGACTCTTTCATCATCTCCCGTGTACGGGGAAGGAAAATCATGTCGCTCATCACCGATCTACCCGCTATCTTCGACCAATTCTCGGACGCTCGTCAGAAGGGTTTTCTCACCGTCATGGACCTTAAAGAACAGAATGTGCCGCTAGTCGGCACCTACTGTACCTTTATGCCACAGGAGATAGCCATGGCGGCGGGCGCTGTCGTCGTCTCGCTGTGTTCCACTTCCGATGAGACCATTGAAGAGGCGGAGAAAGACCTGCCGCGCAACCTCTGCCCGCTGATTAAAAGCAGCTATGGCTTCGGCAAAACCGATAAATGCCCCTACTTTTATTTCTCTGACCTGGTGGTTGGCGAAACCACCTGCGATGGCAAAAAAAAGATGTACGAATACATGGCCGAGTTCAAGCCGGTGCACGTGATGCAGCTACCGAACAGCGCCAGCGACGCCGCCTCCCGGGCGTTGTGGAAAGCGGAGATCAAGCGTCTGCAGCAGGTGATTGAAACGCGTTTCGCAACACCAATCAGCGAAACGGCGCTGCGTGAAGCCATCGTGTTGAAAAATCGCGAACGCCGGGCGCTGGCCAATTTCTATCGCCTCGGGCAGTTAAATCCACCGGCGCTCAGCGGCGGCGAGATACTGAAAGTGGTTTACGGCGCGACCTTCCGTTTCGACAAAACCGCGCTGATTGATGAACTCAACGCGATGGCAGAACGTATCCATCAACAATGGCGGGAAGGTCAACGACTGGAGGCCCGCCCGCGTATTCTGATCACCGGCTGCCCGATCGGCGGAGCGGCGGAAAAAGTGGTCCGCGCCATCGAAGACAACGGCGGCTGGGTGGTGGGTTATGAGAACTGCACCGGCGCGAAAGCTACCGAGCACTGTGTGGCGGAAGATGGCGACGTCTACGATGCCTTAACCGATAAATATCTCGCTATTGGCTGCTCCTGCATTTCGCCCAACGATCGGCGCCTGCAGCTGCTGAGCCAGATGGTCGAGGAGTATCAGGCCGATGGCGTGGTCGACGTCATCCTGCAGGCCTGCCATACCTACGCCGTTGAATCGCTGGCGATTAAGCGTCACGTACGTCAGCGGCACGACATCCCCTATATCGCGATTGAAACCGACTATTCGACGGCAGATCTCGGCCAGCTCAGTACCCGCGTCGCCGCATTTATCGAAATGCTGTAAGGAGCGCGCGTGATCTACACGGTAGGTATTGACTCTGGTTCCACCGCGACAAAAGGCATCCTGCTGGCAGACGGCGTCATTACGCGCCGTTTCCTCTGCCCGACCCCTTTTCGCCCCGCCGACGCCATCAACGACGCCTGGGAGACCCTGCGCGCGGGCCTCGCGGAACCCCCTTTTTTAACCCTCACCGGCTATGGTCGCCAACTGGTTGATTTTGCCGATAAACAGGTGACGGAGATTTCCTGTCACGGGCTCGGCGCACGCCTGCTGGCGCCGGAAACCCGCACGGTTATTGATATCGGCGGCCAGGACAGCAAAGTCATCCAGCTGGATGCGCAGGGCAACCTCAGCGACTTTCTGATGAATGACAAATGCGCGGCCGGCACCGGTCGCTTTCTGGAGGTGATTTCGCGAACCCTCGGCACCAGCGTCGAGCAGCTGGACGCCATTACCGAAGGCGTTGAAGCGCACGCCATCACCAGCATGTGCACGGTATTCGCCGAATCGGAAGTTATCAGCCTGCGTTCAGCCGGAGTCGCGCCGGAGGCGATTCTGGCCGGGGTGATCAACGCCATGGCCCGACGCAGCGCAAACTTTATCGGCCGCTTGTCCGCGCAGGGGCCATTGCTGTTTACCGGCGGCGTCAGCCACTGCGCCGCCTTCGCCCGCATGCTGGAGACGCATGTCGGTATGCCGGTCGCCACCCATCCCGACGCCCAGTTCGCCGGGGCGCTCGGCGCGGCGCTAATCGGCCAGCGTCTGCGGAGGCGCGAATGAGCAGTTGGCTGTATCTGTTTCATTCAACCGTTGGCGTGGTACAGACCCGCAAGGCGCTGCAGGCCGCCGGGGTTGCCTTTCAAATCAAAGATATTCCGCGCCAGCTGCGCAGCGGCTGCGGTCTGTGCGTGTTGATTGAGGGAACGGAAGACGCGGCGCGAAGCTGGATAATCGCGGGGCATACGGCGGCGCTGTATCAGCAGAGTGGGGAAGCGTGGCAGTGCATCGCCAGCTTCCCGCAGAAGGATTAATCGGTAATCACGAACCGCGTCGGCGCAAAACAGTTCAGAATCCTGTGCACGAGGAAAACCAGCGTCAGCGTGACGATAAGCGAGGTGGTCACCGAGGTAATCCGGTACAGATCGCTGAAGATCAGATCCTGGTCCGGATGCAGGTTCTGGCCGAACATGATCCCGATGGTGGTGATGCTGGCGAAGCCCACCCCGGCGCCTACCTTTTCCATTACGTGCAGGCGAGCGCTAAAGGCCAGACCCAGGCCAATCAACGGCATCATTAATACCATATGATTGCTGAAATCGTAGATAAGCAGCTGCACCACCAGAATATACAGGCAGGACAGCACCACCCCCGCGACGCGCCACACCGAGCTTATCACCGCGCCGCGGTAGTGCATCGGGAACAGGATCAGGATCCCCGCCATCAGCGCCGAAAGGGAATCGCTGAGATCGCAGATCTGGAAGACCACGAAAATCAGGGTGGCAACGGTGCCGGAGAGCAGTGATTCATGCCGCACCCTGGCGGCGTCTTTCTCGATTCGCGGCGGCGGCTTACGCGGTTCGACGTCCGGAATCAGGTAATTCATTAACGCGCTGAGCGCCACCGCCATCACGCAGGCTTCCATATTAGAGAACAGCAGCGTGTGCCAGTTGCTGGTGGGATAGCTCATAAAGTTGAGCATCGTGCTCTGACAGACCACCCCCATCGATCCCAGCAGAAACAGCGGTCCCTGACTCATGAAGCGAAAACGCATCACGTAGAGGCCAAAAACCACCAGCGTCATCACAATCGGCCATTGCGACAGATAGCCGACGATCAATACCATTTCAACGCAGTTTACTGCCGCACTAAAGATAAACTGCCTGGCGACGTGACGATTAAAAACCGGCACCAGCGACAGCAGCATCAGCGGATAGACCACAAAGAAGACGCCGTACTGCACATCGTAGAAGGTCGAGATACTCAGCGCTATCATCCCGGCAAAGGCGATCCGCAGCGTCTGACGAAAGTCATTCGCCGTGTAAACGATATTACCGTGCGGGGTGAAAACGCGAGCCAGCGTATTAATAGACATAGTGCAGCAGGCTCACCAGATGGATCTGCAGGCCGGCAAAGGTGCGGGCGAACGGACCCTCGCTGTTATAGAGCTGAACCGTGGCACGGGCGCCGGTCGGCAGCGGTTTGTCCAGCGGTTCATCAAGCGCGACGTGGATCCGCATCCGCTGGGCATCGCGCACCCAGCGGGTGGACTGCTCCGGCTGCGACAGCTGGCCGTTAACCTCTTCCTGGCCGGCTAAAATCCCGGCGTCGCTGCTGGTCACGTGCGCCGGAAATACTCTCCCCGGCAGCGCATCGAAAACCACCGCAGCGTCGGTATTCACCCCGGTGTGGCGCAGGCTCTTCTCACGAAAATCAGCGACGATATCGGTATGGTTGCTGACCAGCGCCAGCAGCGGCGTGGCGGCGGTAGCATACAGACCCGGATTGAGCTGCAGGTTGCTCACCATTCCGTCCGTTTCGGCATAGACTTTGCTCCAGCCAAGGTTGAGCTGCGCCTCTTCCAGCGCGTTGCGGTATTTTTGCAGCGTCACGTTACGGTTATCGTCGCGCTCTCCGCGCTGGATCAGCAGATTCTGGATGCTGGCATTCAGCGCGCTGACCGACTGTTCACTGGTCTGCCAGGTTGTGCGCACCTTATCGAGATCCGATTGCGAAACGTTCTGCATGGTGCTCAGCCGCTGATAGCGATCCAGAGTCACTTTATCGTTGCGGGCGGTGAACTGCGCGGTGCGCAGGTTGGCGCGTGCGGCGGCAAGCTGGGCATCAAGCTGCTGATTGCTCAGTTTTGCTTGCTCATAGGCGATCTGCGCGGCCTGGACTTTGTTGATAAACGGCGTCGGATCCAGCTCATAGAGCAGATCTCCTTTCTTCACCTGGCTATTGTTGTGCACATAGACCTGCGACACATAGCCGGAGACACGCGGTGAAACGGGCGTCACGACCCGCATGACGGTCGAGTCCGGCGTCAGCGGGATCCAGATATCGGCAACGATAAACCAGGCGAATATCGTCAGGAACGCGACAATACTTACCCTTACCCAGCGGGCAAATTTTTGTTCAGGGGTCATCATAGTTTTTTAGATCTTGTTATCTTCTTCGCGGATTGTCCGCAAATTGCAGGCGATGTGATTTAAGGTGGCGCTGAAGGTGGCGAGATCCGCCGCAGGAATGGTCCGGGTGACGCGGGATTGATAGGTCTCAATCACACGATTCAGTTCTTCCAGTATCGACCGGCCTTCCGCCGTCAGCGTCAGCAGGCGTATGCGTTTGTCATATGGCGATGTGGAACGCACCAGATAGCCCTGGTTTTCCAGCTGCGTGAGGGTGCGCATCAGCGGCGGCAGTTCAATACCCTGCACCTCCGCCAGTTCGCTGACCGAGACGTTATCCCCCAGCTGATGCAGCTGCATCAGCACCGTCCAGCTTGACTGTGTCAGGCCGGTATCGGTGATAGCAGAGTCAATAGTCGCGCGCCACTGGCGTACCACCATCGCCATCCGCATTCCCATCGGGCGGCGGGCGAACAGTTCGTCTTCGGTCATGTTTCTTTCCTCAGTTAGCTGAGAAGAAAATAATACTTATCAGGATAAGTATCAAGAAACGGTGGACGCAGAAGCATTAATTGATAAATATTGTGAATGTAATAACCCTGGCGGACATTTCCCCGGTCGCGCTACCGCTTGCCGGGGCTATGGCCTCGTGCGGTTTTGTCGCCCGGACAGGTGCTCAGCAGCGCCTCCGGGAAAATCCCGGTCGCGCTGCGCTTACCGGGGCTATGAATTGGTCACCCGGGTAGCACGTTTACGCCGTCATCCGGGGAAAAGCGCATTTTTTAATTGAGCTGATCTCGCCTCAGCCCGACATCCTTGAGCTGTTCATCGCTCATTCGCTGCAAAATCCGTCGCGTTTGCTGCCGTAACCACCATTTTCTTATCATTCGGCCCAGTAATACGAAGCCGATAAACGGCTGTTTTGCCCGGTTCTCGTGAAATTCCATCCTCTACCTCCTCGCCTTGCCAGAGGCTTTATCTTCGCGGATCTGAAGCCAAACAATACAGATGCACAAAATACTTTTCTTTAACATACAGATTGATTAAAACGGTATCTGCGTGGCTTTTTTTTCATCCATCTGTACTGGTTTATCTATCTGTATGGCGGCAATAAAGGATACAGCATGACGCGTTACCAACATCTGGCCAGTCTGCTGGCAGAACGTATTGAGCAAGGGCTGTATCGCGACGGCGAAAAACTGCCGTCGGTACGCAGCCTGAGTCAGGAGCACGGGGTGAGCATCAGCACCGTGCAGCAGGCCTACCAGACGCTGGAACAGCAGCGGCTGATCACCCCGCAGCCGCGTTCCGGCTATTTTGTCGCCCCGCGTAAAGCCCAGCCGCCGGTACCGCCGATGTCGCGCCCGGTTCAGCGCCCGGTGGAGATCACCCAGTGGGATCAGGTGCTGACCATGCTCGACGCGCGCAATGATAAAACCATCATCCCCTTCGGCGGCGGCTCGCCGGACGTCACTCAGCCCAGCCTGAAACCGTTGTGGCGTGAGCTTAGCCGGGTGATTCAGCATAACCTCAGCGAGGTGCTGAACTACGACGAGCTGGCCGGGCGCCGCGAACTGCGTGAACAAATTGCCCGCCTGATGCTCGACGGCGGTTCCGTGGTGACCGCCGATGATTTAGTGATCACCAGCGGCTGCCATAGCGCCCTGTCGCTGGCCCTGCTGTCGGTGTGCCAGCCCGGCGATATCGTTGCCGTCGAATCTCCGTCCTATTACGGCACCATGCAGCTGCTGCGCGGTCTGGGGATCAAAGCCATTGAGATCCCTACCGATCCGGACAGCGGGATCAGTATCGAAGCGCTGGAGCTGGCGCTGGAGCAGTGGCCGATCAAAGGCGTTATCCTGGTGCCGAACTGCAATAACCCGCAGGGTTTTATCATGCCGGATGCCCGCAAGCGCGCGGTGCTGACCCTCGCCCAGCGTCACGATATCGTCATTTTCGAAGATGATATTTACGGCGAGCTGGCCACCGATTACCCGCGTCCGCGCACCATTCACTCGTGGGATATCGACGGCCGGGTGATGCTCTGCAGCTCGTTTACCAAAACTATCGCGCCGGGCCTGCGCATCGGCTGGATCGCGCCAGGCCGCTACTACGATCGTCTGCTGCAGATGAAATACGCCGCCAGCGGGACCAACGTTCCTTCAACCCAGCTGGCCGCCTGTAACTTCATCCGCGAAGGCCACTACCATCGCCACGTGCGGCGGATGCGGCAGATCTACCAGCGCAATATGGAGATCTACACCTGCTGGCTGCGGGAATACTTCCCCTGCGGCATCTGCGTTACCCGGCCGAAGGGCGGCTATATGCTGTGGGTTGAGCTCCCCGAGCACGTCGATATGGTCTGCGTCGCGAAGCAGCTGTGCCGCCTGAAAATCCAGGTCGCGCCGGGTTCGCTGTTCTCGGCGTCCGGGAAATACCGCAACTGTTTAAGGATCAACTGCGCCCTGCCGCCGATCGATAAGCACCGGGAGGTGATGGTGAAGCTGGGGGAGGCGGTGAAGGTGGCGATGGAGTGAGTTTTTATTTCAACTAATTGGAACAATATATGCCCAGTAACCTAAAGTCATTCCTGATAAATGCATTAAGTATTATGCCAGGATATGATTTCCTTTCGGAAATGTATATATTCATTAAACACCCGGAGATATATGATGGCACTCATGAATATGCTCCACTGGTAAACTCTGGCGCTAATCTTTTCAAGTCAATACTAATTGTAGGATCCTTGATAGCGCATTCAGTTTCCTTTCAATAAAAGTAGCCCCCATAGCTAGTTTTAAATTAATATTTAATCAACTATACTGGTACACTCTTTTGTTAATTCAACCTATAAAGTTTGGTGTATTTTTCTGGCTGTGTATGTCTACAGTAACCAGATTCAAAAAAAAAGTGTGGCACAGTGTTTACTTCTTTCAAGTAATTCAAACCTACGCGGTTATCAACATAATAGTTTTTTTCTTATTTTGCATCGCAATCAACAGGGTTTTCCTTACTGGACATTTTAACAAACCATCCGGAAATATTGATCTAGTCATAGGTTTTATACTGTCGATGCTTGCTCTTATACTTACATACAGATTATTAATAGTCCCATCATTCCATTACTTATCGATATACTACAAAAGACCAGCCAGTGCAGTTATCCTACTTTTATCACTAAGCATTTCTTATTATTTATCCAGTCAAATAAGATTGGTAGACGGAAAGGAAATAATAAACAAAAAAGAATTTTGCGAATTATCTTATCATTTAAAAACCAATCCATTACACATTAATGAAATCAATAAAAACTTATTCTTGAATGCGTGTATAAATATCTTCTCCCGGTATTGATAATTATGTAAAATCAGAAAGTTCCTGTTCACGTAAAGAGAGCACTATGGCCGACCTGAACCTGAGTACCCTGACGGAAGCAGACATCATCACCAAACGCGTTATGCCCGCCATCCTCGATGCTGGCTGGAACGACACAACGCAAATCAGACAAGAAGTCAAACTCCGGGACGGCAAAGTCATCGTGCGCGGTAAGGTTGCAGCGCGTAGAACGGTGAAATCCGCCGATATCGTGTTGTATCACAAGCCGGGCATTCCGCTGGCAGTCATTGAAGCCAAAGCCAACAAGCACGAAATCGGCAAGGGGATGCAGCAGGGCATCGAGTACGCGCGCCTGCTGGACGTTCCTTTCGTCTTCGCCACCAACGGCGACGGTTTTATTTTCCGCGATGCCACGGCAGCCGAAGGCGAGCTGCTCGAAAAACATATTACTCTGGACGAGTTTCCGTCGCCAGATGAACTCTGGCATAAGCTCTGCGTCTGGAAAGGCTACACCGCAGCCCAGCTCCCGGTGATTACCCAGGACTACTACGACGACGGCAGCGGTAAATCGCCGCGTTATTACCAGCTACAGGCCGTCAATAAAACCATTGAAGCCGTCTCTGCCGGGCAAAACCGCGTTCTGCTGGTGATGGCTACCGGGACGGGGAAAACCTATACCGCTTTCCAGATCATCTGGCGCTTATGGAAAGCGAAAAGTAAGAAGCGGATCCTGTTCCTCGCCGATCGCAACATTCTGGTCGATCAGACCAAAAATAACGACTTCCTGCCATTTGGCGCGGCGATGACCAAAGTCACCGGGCGCACTATCGATCCGGCATTTGAAATCCACCTCGCACTATACCAGGCCATCACCGGCCCGGAAGAAGATCAAAAAGCCTTTAAACAAGTGGCGCCGGATTTCTTTGATCTGATTGTGATCGACGAATGCCATCGCGGCAGCGCCTCGGAAGACAGCGCCTGGCGCGAAATCCTCGACTACTTCAGCGCCGCCACGCAGGTTGGTTTAACCGCCACGCCGAAAGAGACTCATGAAGTCTCCAGCACCGATTACTTCGGTGATCCGGTGTATATCTATTCGCTTAAAGAAGGTATCGAAGACGGTTTCCTCGCCCCGTATAAAGTGGTGCGCGTCGATATCGACGTCGATCTTCAGGGCTGGCGTCCCACCAAAGGCCAGACGGATAAAAACGGCGAGCTGATCGACGACCGTATCTACAACCAGAAAGATTTTGACCGCACGATGGTGATTGATGAGCGCACCGAACTGGTGGCAAAAACCATCACGGATTACCTCAAGCGCACCAACCCGATGGATAAAACCATTATCTTCTGTAACGACATCGATCACGCGGAGCGGATGCGCCGTGCGCTGGTCAATCTCAACCCGGAACAGGTGAAAAAGAACGACAAATACGTGATGAAAATCACCGGTGATGACGATATCGGCAAAGCCCAGCTGGATAACTTTATTAACCCCAAAAAGGCCTATCCGGTGATCGCCACCACCTCCGAGCTGATGACCACAGGCGTGGATGCCAAAACCTGTAAGCTGGTAGTGCTGGACCAAAACATTCAGTCGATGACCAAATTCAAGCAGATCATCGGCCGCGGTACCCGCATCGATGAACGTTACGGCAAGCTGTGGTTCACCATCCTCGATTTCAAAAAGGCCACCGAACTGTTCGCCGACGAGCGCTTTGACGGCATCCCGGAAAAGGTGATGGAGACCACGCCGCAAGATATCGCCGACCCGGAGTCTGATTTTGAAGAGCAGTTCGACGAGCACGAGGAAGAGGCCGACGACGACATCACCGGTGCCGATGAAGATCCCGCGCCTTATACCACCACCGGTTCAGACGATGTCGGTCCGTTGCCAGAAGACGACGAGAACAAGGTACGCAAGTTCCACGTCAACGGCGTCGCCGTCGGCGTGATCGCCCAGCGCGTGCAGTATTACGACGCCGACGGCAAGCTGGTCACCGAATCCTTCAAAGACTACACCCGTAAAACGCTGCTCAAAGAGTACGCCTCGCTGGATGATTTCACCCGCAAATGGCAGGGCGCCGAGCGCAAACAGGCCATCATCAAGGAGCTGGAACAGCAGGGTATAATCTGGGAAGTGCTGGCGGAAGAGGTCGGTAAAGAGCTCGACCCGTTCGACATGCTGTGCCACGTGGTGTATGGTCAGCCGCCGTTAACCCGCAAAGAGCGGGCGGAGAACGTGCGTAAGCGCAACTACTTCACCAAATACTCCGACGCCGCGCAGGCGGTGCTGAATACGCTGCTGGATAAATACGCCGACACGGGCGTGCAGGAAATAGAGAGTATTCAGGTGTTGAAGCTCAAGCCGTTCGACAGCATGGGTACGCTGCCGGAGATCATTAAAAGCGGTTTCGGCGACCGTAACGGGTATAATCAGGCCATCAGCGAGCTGGAGAGCGAAATCTACCACCTACCGCCCCGCTCCGCGTAACCACTCCCCTTTTGTGCCTTCTGCTGCCACCGCGTAGCAGAAGGCCTTATTGTTAATGAAACATGGAACACATCATGTCGATCAGTTCAGTTATCAAATCATTACAGGACATTATGCGCAAAGACGCCGGCGTGGACGGCGATGCGCAGCGCCTCGGCCAGCTCTCCTGGCTGCTGTTTCTGAAAATCTTTGACGCCCAGGAAGAGGCGCTGGAGCTGGAACAAGATAACTACCAGTATCCGATCCCGCAGCGCTACCTGTGGCGCACCTGGGCGGCAAATGCCGAGGGCATTACCGGCGATTCCCTGCTGGAGTTCGTCAACGATGACCTGTTCCCGACGCTGAAAAACCTTACCGCGCCGATTGATAAGAACCCGCGCGGCTTTGTGGTCAGGCAGGCGTTCAGCGATGCCTATAACTACATGAAAAACGGCACCCTGCTGCGTCAGGTGATTAACAAGCTGAACGAAATCGACTTTACCAGCGCCAGCGAGCGCCACCTGTTCGGCGATATTTACGAACAGATCCTGAAAGATCTGCAATCGGCAGGCAATGCCGGTGAATTTTATACCCCGCGCGCCGTCACCCGCTTTATGGTCGATCGCGTCGATCCGAAGCTCGGTGAGTCGATTATGGATCCGGCCTGCGGCACCGGCGGCTTCCTCGCCTGCGCGTTCGATCACGTAAAAAATAACTACGTGCAGAACGTGGCCGATCACCAGACGCTGCAACAGCAGATCCACGGCGTGGAGAAAAAACAGCTCCCGCACCTGCTGGCAACCACCAATATGCTGCTGCACGGCATTGAAGTGCCGGTGCAAATTCGTCACGACAACACCCTCAACAAGCCGCTGTCGTCGTGGGATGAACAGCTGGATGTCATCGTCACCAACCCGCCGTTCGGCGGCACTGAAGAGGATGGCATCGAGAAGAACTTCCCGGCAGAAATGCAGACCCGTGAAACGGCGGATCTGTTTCTGCAGTTGATCATTGAAGTGCTGGCGAAAAACGGCCGCGCGGCGGTGGTGCTGCCGGACGGCACGCTGTTTGGCGAAGGGGTGAAAACCAAAATTAAAAAGCTGCTCACCGAGGAGTGCAACCTGCACACCATCGTGCGTCTGCCGAACGGCGTGTTTAACCCGTACACCGGGATTAAAACCAACCTGCTGTTCTTTACCAAAGGCCAGCCGACCAAAGAAATCTGGTTCTACGAGCACCCGTACCCGGCGGGCGTGAAGAACTACAGCAAAACCAAACCGATGAAGTTTGAGGAGTTCCAGGCCGAGATCGACTGGTGGGGTAACGAGGCCGACGGCTTCGCCAGCCGTGTCGAAAACGAGCAAGCGTGGAAGGTCAGCATCGACGAGGTGATTGGCCGCAACTTTAACCTCGATATCAAGAACCCGCATCAGGCGGAAACCGTCAGCCACGATCCGGACGAACTGCTGGCGCAGTACGCAAAGCAGCAGGAAGCGATCCAGACCCTGCGCCACCAATTGCGCGATATCCTCGGCGCGGCGCTCGCCGGTAAGGAGGCCAACTGATGGCGGTGGAAAAACTGATTGTCGACCATATTGATACCTGGACCACGGCGCTGCAAACTCGCTCTACGGCCGGGCGCGGCAGCTCCGGCAAGATCGATCTGTATGGGATTAAGAAGCTGCGCGAGCTGATTCTGGAACTGGCGGTGCGCGGCAAGCTGGTGCCGCAGGATCCGAACGACGAACCGGCGTCAGAGTTGCTGAAACGCATTGCAGCGGAAAAAGCCGAGCTGGTGAAGCTGGGGAAAATTAAAAAGCCCAAGCCGCTGCCGGAGATTAGCGAGGAAGAGAAGCCGTTTGAGCTGCCGGAGGGGTGGGAGTGGGTACGGCTGGGTGATTTTACCAATATTATTCGCGGTATAACTTTCCCTGGAAGTGAAAAAGCTCAAACTTATTCTCAAGGTAAAATAGCCTGTTTAAGAACAGCAAACGTTCAGGAACAAATTGATTGGGATGATTTAATATATATTTCAGACAGTTTTGTAAAAAGAGAAGATCAATTTCTTCAAGAAAACGACATCGTAATGTCTATGGCTAATAGTCGGGAATTAGTTGTTAATGTTGCATTAGCTTCTCTGCCTAACCATAGCAAATTCACCTTCGGCGGCTTTCTGAGTGTGCTTAGACCATTATTTGTGAATGAGCAATACCTAATGGCTCTACTCAGATGCGAGACGTATAAATCACAACTAATTGAATCTGCTAGCCAAACTACAAATATTGCTAATATATCATTAGCAAAACTGAATCCCTTACTTGTATGTCTTCCCCCAGCTAACGAGCAAAATTGTATTGCCAAAAAACTGAGTGAACTCATGTCCCTCTGCGACCAACTGGAACAGCACTCCCTGACCAGCCTGGACGCCCATCAACAGCTGGTTGAAACACTGCTAACCACGCTAACCGACAGCCAGAACGCCGATGAACTGGCCGTAAACTGGGCGCGTATCAGCGAGCATTTCGACACCCTGTTTACCACCGAAGCCAGCATTGACGCCTTAAAACAGACCATTCTGCAACTGGCGGTGATGGGAAAACTGGTACCGCAGGATCCGAACGATGAACCGGCCTCTGAACTTCTCAAACGTATTGCGCAGGAAAAAGCGCAATTGGTGAAAGACGGGAAAATGAAAAAGCAAAAACCGTTGCCACCGATTAGTAGCGAGGAAAAACTGTTCGAATTACCGAAAGGTTGGGAGTGGTGCAAACTTGAGTACATTGCAAAAAATGAAGAGAATTCTTTAAAAGCAGGACCATTCGGTTCAGCACTAAAGAAATCAATGTATGTTGAGGATGGATTCAAAATCTATGGACAAGAACAAGTTATTTCTGGAGACGAAGATTATGGTGATTATTTTATCAGTGAAGATAAGTATAATTCATTAATCTCTTGCAAAATTCAACCTAAAGATATGCTTATAAGTCTTGTTGGAACTATTGGAAAGGTTCTGATTTTATCAGAAAAATGTAAACCAGGAATAATAAACCCTCGATTAGTAAAACTTAGCCTTTACGACGATATATCTCGAGATTATGTCAAATACTTGCTTTCCAGCCCATTAATACAAAACATGCTTTTTGAAGATAGTCATGGCTCCACCATGAATGTTCTTAACTTAGGGTTGCTAAAAAAATTAGCACTTCCATTACCTCCGGTTAAAGAGCAATTTGAGATTGTCAAACGAATCCATTTATTAAATATTCTAATTGATAATTTAAAATCACAGATCAAATCTGCCCAACAAACCCAGCTCCACCTGGCCGACGCCCTCACCGACGCCGCCATAAATTAAACGACCTCCAGAAACCAATAAAGCGGCTAAATAGCCGCTTTATTCCCATCACCAGAAATAATCCTTCCCTTTTGTCACCGCCGTTATTTTCATTCATTTTCAGCTGGACTTTTCTTCTATTCCCTGATGATATGTACAGGTATTTATATCCGTCATACTTCAATTTGCCTGTGCGTTGGCTGCGCTCGTTCACCCCAGTCACGTACTCATGTACGCTCCTGGGGATTCACTCCCTGGCCGCCTTCATGCAACTCGAATTATTTTGGGTATAACGCAAGACGCCCGTGCAGCAACACGGGCGTCTTGCTCATCACAATCACTATTTTCAAGGAATAGCAATTATGACTATCGAGCATTCTATTTCAGATCCGTGCGATCCAGAAGTCTCTCCAACGAATAACCGTCATTTAACCGTGAGCTATGCGACGCGTCATCCTGATTACCAGCGTATTCCGGCGTTGACCATGAAGGGTCAGTGGCTGGAGGCGGCAGGTTTTACCACCGGCACCGAAGTGGATCTTAAGGTGATGAACGGCTGTATCGTCATTATCGCCAGGCAGTCGGAGCCTGAACTCACCGCCTCTCTGCGCCGGGTCAGCAAGCTGTCGGCGCGCAAGCAGAAACAGGTGCAGGTGTTAATCGACGCGATCGCCGGGCAAAAACCTAAGCTGGCATAAGCTCAATCCCCGGGGGCACTGCGCTGGCCGGGGCTACAAGTTTACCACTATCTGCAGGTTCGGAATCCCTGACAGGTGCGCAACCCCCGCCTCGAGGAAGCCAGGTTCCCTCAGGCCCACGCTCGTATATCCCTCCGCTGACACAACGAGCGCTTTTTCTTTTTTTTCTAAAGGGTATGCTTCGTATGATAAAAACCATTGGTAAAACGGATATCACTCGGGGAGAACGGAATGGAGTCACATCAGCAGACTTTGGCACTATTTTTTAAATCACTGACTCAGAAAAATAGTGAGTTTGACCCCGAATGGGGGGCCGGATACCGGGACATGACCTCCCGGGTGCGGCGTGAAAATCCAGATTTTAGCCACCGGGCCATCCAGGATTTGTGGTACACCCGCGACAACAGAGTGGCCAGCCTAAAACAGGGTGGTATGTCTTATGAAGAATTTAATCAAGCACAGGACCAGCTTCGTGAATTAACAAAAATTATTGCCTCGGGCTGTACAGCGGAAAATTTTGATCGTGCCTATCAGTTTTTACAACAGCTAAAAGAATATGGCATCGTGAAGAAGTTTTATCGTGCGCTTCTTTGCCGCACCTTTTCCGCATTTTACCCTGACCAGTTAACCAGTATCATTAAGGAAGATGTTTTCTTCCGGGTTTATAATTACTGCAACAATAAATTCAGTCTCGGACTCCCGGAAGACTATAACTGGGATACGGCAACCTGGTTCAGGTTAAATCTGTTACTAAAAAAAGAGCTTCGGCAGCAGCTCCATGATGAGCAGGATGATATTGAGTTAAATATGTCTCTCTGGCATCTGTATAACCTGGAAATTGCCGAAGAAAGCAATGTTGCAATCGAAGCGAGTATTACAGAATCGACGACGGCAGAGCAAGATGATGAGCCAATCGATATTTTACCGCCAAAAAACTTAATCCTTTACGGCCCTCCGGGAACCGGTAAAACCTACAAGACCATTGAAATTGCGGTACGTGCCTGCGAACCTCAGGCATTCTCCCGTCTCGATGGTAAAGAAAGAACCGAACGTCGGGTAGAGCTCAAAAAACTCTACGATGCGCTGGTTGAAGAGAAGCGCATTCGCTTTATCACATTCCATCAAAGCTTTGGTTATGAAGAATTTATTGAAGGATTAAGAGCGGAAACCAGCGACGATGGCAGCGTGCGCTATGATATTAAACCGGGCGTGTTTAAGCAGATCTGTGAAGACGCTTCTTTCGGTGACTCTGGAATGCAGCTCGCGCTGGACGAAGCCGTAGAAAAGCTTAAAGAGCAATGCGCCGAGCAAAATGGCGTGACGCTCAAAACGACAAATGGCAGTATGTTCAAAGTGACCTACGCCAATAACAGCACCTTCCGTATCTTCCCTTCACAATCGAAGAACGACCGACTTGAAAGCGGCTACCCGGCGTCTATCGAGAATATTCGTCGCTTATATCATGGTGAGACAGAAAATATTTACAACATCTCCTACGTTCGCGGAATTCTTAATTACCTCATTCATCATTTCAATATTCCCGCCACGCCACGGACAATAACAGAAAAGAAAAAACAAAACTACGTCCTCATTATTGATGAAATAAACCGCGGGAATATTTCTAAGATTTTCGGCGAACTCATTACGCTGATTGAAACATCAAAACGAGCGGGAGAAGCCGAAGCGCTGAGCGTAAGTCTCCCCTACTCTGCTAAACCGTTTTCTGTGCCTGGCAATCTCTTCATTGTTGGCACCATGAATACCGCAGACCGTTCTCTAACCGCTTTGGATACAGCGCTGCGTCGACGCTTTGAATTTGAAGCGCTGATGCCCGATGCCTCGGTGCTGAATGATACTCATATTCATGGTATCGACCTCAAAGCGCTGCTGATTACCCTGAACGCACGTATCCAGGCCCTCTACGACAGTGAACATACGCTAGGTCATGCCTTTTTCATTCCGGTAGTGCAGGCAAAAGATAATCCCGTCGAGGCGCTAAAAAGATTAAAACGCGTAATGAAAAATAAGGTTCTTCCGTTACTGGAAGAGTATTTCTACAACGACTGGCAGAAAATCCGTCTGGTCCTTGGCGATAATCAAAAAGCGGACCAGACGCTGCGCTTCATCCGTTCCGTCGCTAATCAAAACGACGTGTCAACGCTGTTTGGCCAGACGGCAATTGAGGACCTTGAAGAAGCCGGCGTGAGCTATCAGCTATGCAAAGATAATGACCCGGTATGGGATAACCCGCAGGCTTACCAGCAGATTTACCACCCGCAAACTAAAGATGCGGAGCAACGCTAATGGCAGGCATCTCGTACTCAGTTTTCGAATACGGCTACCTGGTTAATGAAGAGGACAGCGGCAAATTAACCGATTCGGTATCTTTACCCGCATCGGCGTTTCATTGGTTGGAACAACGCTGCCTGAACGATGAAGACAGTGAGGATCGGCGCTTGCTGTCCTTACGCGCCCTGAACGGCATCAAAGTCATCCAGGTGAAGAATTATGTTGGCGTCATTGCACTCCCCCAGCAGAGAATGATTGAAGTTCTGCCGAAGGCGGATAAGAGACAGAAAAACACATCGCACGCGCGTTCTCGACTGCTGATGATGCTGTCGACATTACAAAATTTTCGTCATATCGAGACAACAGCAGCGAGCATCATGACGTCGAAGATGACCTTAATGGATATCTTCGTTCAGCAATTTGTGACCAGTCTTGAAGCTATCGTCCGCAAAGGTCTCAAACACGATTATCTTCGTCAGCAGAACAATTTGCCGTGGCTGAAGGGAAAACTCCTGGTCAGCGAGCAGTTGAAAAAAAACAGCGTCCGCCGCGATCGTTTTTATGTCGAATATGATGAATACCGCGTCGAGCGGCTTGAAAACAGATTGCTGAAAACCGCGATTGATAAGGTGTATGGCTACACCAGTAGCCCCGCGCTACTGCAGAAATTGAATCGTCTACAAGCGCTATTTGAGCCCATCCCCGGGATCGGCAATATTGATATGGCTTTCCGGCAGGTTCACCTGGATCGCCACATGCAACATTATTCTCCGGCGCTGGAGTGGGCAAGGCTTATTCTAAAAGGTCATTCCCCACGTTGCATGCAGGGGCACTCTCAAGCCATTTCACTTCTCTTTCCTATGGAGACAGTGTTTGAATCCTTTGTCACTGCCTGGCTGCGTTATCGTTGCCATGCTCACTGGCAGGTGAAGCCGCAATCAAAGTCACATTATCTTGTCCACCAGGGCGAAACGCCCAGATTTCAGCTCCGGCCAGATGTATGGCTTATCCCGCGTAACGGCCCGGAGGGCTCTGCCGTCATTTGCGATATGAAATGGAAAATAGTGGATGCCACGCAAGATAAGCTTAACCTCGCGCAAAGCGATTTGTACCAGATGCTGGCATACGGAATAAATCATCTACGAGGTGAGGGGGATATGTTGCTGATCTATCCGCACCATGAAGGCTTCACGGCGCCGCCGATTCATCCGTATGAGTTCCGCCATTCCGAGAGTAAAACGCTACGGCTGTGGGTCGTTCCCTTTGAAACAGGAACCAGCCTGAATACCTCAACGCTGCATATGCCTGAAAATCTTGCACTTGCGGGCATAAACTAACCCCGGTGGCTCTGCGCTGACCGAGGCTGCGGGTTGGTCTTCCGGGCAAGGCGCGTCGCCGCCTTCGGGAACGCAGAGGCCTGGCAGATAGAAGCTTATTTCTCGCTCAGATCGCGAATCATCGCTTCTCTTAAAATCGCGTTCAGCCGCGTTTGATAGCCTTTTCCCGGGCGTTTAAGCCACTCCATCACATCTGCATCGATGCGCACAGAGGCCTGGGTTTTCAACGGTCGGTAGAATTTACCGCGTACCGCGTCCGGCCACTGTTCATCACCTGAAGCGGGGATATCGCTGTAATCAATTTCGCCATCCGCTTTGTTCGCCAGCGCTCTGAGTTCGTCTTCACGCTGAGCGGTAAGCGCTGTCGGGTTATCGCGTTTATGTTTAACCATGCTCATAACGACTCCTCTCTTTTTTGTCCGCCTTCCGGGCGCTGATAATACGAATGACCTCCGTTCCACTTTCAAATCGGATCGAATGCGCCACAAGAACAACAATCACGCCATGAACAAGCCCGATGGTTTGCCATCGATACTCACCATTTTCATAGCGATCATGTCGGGAAAGATGCTGCGGATCGTCAAAAACCAGTACCGCCTCCTCGAAGCGAATCCCATGTTTTCTTAGATTGCTTGCTGCCTTGTTTGCATCCCATTCAAACTCCATTGGCATAGCATTCATCCCGATTGTATATACAAAAAAGTATAGACAATTATCAGGCAAGTATACTATCAATGTTGGAAAAAACCTCACATTTCCAGAGGCTAATTTGTAAAGGTTATTCCCATTCACTCGTCATAAAACACCATCCCTTTATACGGCTGCTCGCGGCACGCCGCCAGGCGCAGGGCGAGGCTGCCGACGTGCAGCTCCAGCTTGTGGCCGTCAGGATCGAGGAAGTAATAAGACGCCCCTTCGCTGCGGTTCACCTTCCACACCGCCACCCCGGCCGTTTCCAGCCGCGCGCTGAACCCGGCGAAGTCGGCTTCGGCGACGCTAAAGGCGTAGTGGGTATAGTCGCTCTCTTCCGGCGGAGTGACGCGCCGCTGCGGATCCAGCGACAGGCACAGCCACAGATCGCCGCAGGAGAGATAGGCCCCGCCGTCCCAGCGCGCGTGCAGCGTCATCCCCAGCAGCTGGTGATAAAACGCCACGCTCGGCGCCAGGCTGCTGACCGCCAGGGTCAGATGATTCAATCCGCTTAACATGACTTATCCTCCAATGACATCACGATTTGCTGACGCAGCCATTGGTGGGCCGGGTCGCGATGCCAGCGCTCGTGCCACAGCATCAGCATATCAAACCCGGCCACCGCCAGCGGCGGCTCGACGACCATCAGGCCACTTACCCCACGCGCCAGCCGTTCCGGTACCACCGCCACCAGATCGCTATTGCGCAGCGTCTCCAGCATAAACAGGAAATGTGGCACCGAAAGGACAACCCGCCGCGAAAGCCCAAGGTTGGCCAGCGCAGTATCGGTTGCGGCATGAAAACCGCCGCCGTCAGGGGAGACAATAACCTGATCCAGCTGGCAAAACTGCGCCAGGCTCAACGGCGCCCGCAGCGCCGGATGCCCCGCTCTGCCCGCCAGCACGTAGCGCTCGCTGAACAGCAGCCGCTGATGCAGCTCCGCCGGTGCGCCATCCCGGGTATGGAAAAACAGATCCACTTCGTCATGCTCTGCCTGCGACACCAGCCGCGAGGGCTGCAGCTCAAAGACCGCCAGGCGGCTGCCCGGGGAAGCCCGACGCAGCGTGTGCAGCGCCGGGAGCAAAATCGCCGAGGCCATATAATCCGTGGCGGCCACCCGCCAGGTCTGCGCCGCCGTCGCCGGATCAAAATGGCTGGCAGGCGCCACCGCCAGTTCGAGCGCGGTGAGCGCATCGCGCAGCGGTCCGCGCAGTTCATCGGCGCGGGCGGTCGGCAGCATCCCGCGCGGCCCGGGCAGCAGCAGCGGGTCGGCAAAAATGTCCCGCAGGCGCGCCAGCTGGATGCTGACCGACGGCTGCGACAGGTTGAGCCGCTGCGCCGCTCGCGTAACGTTATGCTCACTCAGCAACACGTCGAGGGTGCGCAGCAGGTTGAGATCCAGACGATGTAAATTAATCACGGCTATACCTGAGATTTAAGCAATTAATTTCTACTATAGCGTCCAGCCGCTTACTCTGCAGCTCTCCATGACTCAGAGGTGATTTCCATGAAAGTACTGCTGATTTACGCCCATCCGGAACCGCGCTCGTTGAACGGTGCGCTAAAAGATTTTGCCGTCCAGCATCTGCAAAATGCCGGTCATGAGGTGCAGGTTTCCGATCTCTACGCCATGCGCTGGAAAGCAGGTTTTGATGCCGACGATAGCAGCGCCCCGCCGGTTGGCGAGTTCTGGCGCTCGACGCTCGATTCAAAGCAGGCTTTTGAACAGGGCACCCAAAGCGCGGATATCGTTGCCGAGCAGGAGAAGCTGCTGTGGGCGGATACGGTGATTTTCCAGTTCCCGCTGTGGTGGTTCTCGATGCCCGCCATTATGAAAGGCTGGATCGACCGGGTTTACGCCTACGGTTTCGCCTACGGCGTCGGGGAGCACAGCGACCGCCACTGGGGCGACCGCTATGGCGAAGGCACCCTGGCGGGCAAACGGGCGATGCTGGTTGTCACTACCGGCGGCTGGGAGGAGCACTACGCCCCGCGCGGCATTAACGGACCGATTAACGATATCCTGTTTCCGATCCAGCACGGGATGCTGTTTTACCCCGGCTTTGCGGTGCTGCCGCCGCTGGTGTTCTACCGCACGGAGAAAACGGACGAGCAGCGCTTTGCGCAGCAGTGCCGGGAACTCGGGCAACGGCTGGATACGCTGGCTAGCACCGCGCCAATCCCCTTCCGCCGGCAAAATCACGGCGACTATCTGATCCCGTCCCTGACGCTGCGCCCGGATTTGGCGCCTGGCGAACGCGGGTTTGCGCTGCATCAGACGACAAAGTAATGCCTTTCCGGTGGTCGCTGAGATGCCGCAGATACCACCGGAATTCATATGACGAATTGTGACCCCCCGCGCAATAACGACAATTCACTGCGCGACACCGCTCCGCATCTTGATCGCTATCAAAAATAATCATACCGTCTGGTCGGTATGATTCGGGCCATGAATATGGAAGCCCAGCACCGAAAAAAAGATCCTGCACGCCTGCATCAGCAGCTGCTGGAGTCGGCGGCAATGATTGCCGGCCGGGATGGCATCGCGTCGCTCTCGCTGAATGCCGTCGCGCGTGAAGCAGGCGTCAGTAAAGGCGGGTTGCTGCACCATTTCCCCAACAAGCAGGCGCTCATTTTTGCGCTGTTCGCCCGTCTGCTGGCCATTATGGAAGAGGCCATCTCGGGGCTGATGGCAGTCGATAATGTCTCTTATGGCCGTTTTACCCGCGCCTACCTGCACTATCTCTCTGACCTGACGGATACCCACGAAAGCCGGCAGCTGATGGTGTTGTCCCTGGCGATGCCGGATGAGCCGGTGCTGAGAAAATGCTGGCGAGACTGGATGCTGGGGCATCTGGCACAGGGTGATGCGCTGGATAATAGCCATACCGGCACCCTGGTGCGCTATGCGGCGGACGGTATCTGGCTGTCGGAACTGACGGAGGGACGCACCATGGGCGCCGACCACCGCCGATCGCTGGTGCGCGATCTGACGCGGATGACGCTGCCGGCGTGATGCCGGAAAAGCCTGCCCCGTCAGGCGTTATGGATGGTTGCAGGCCGTCTGGAGCACCCGGGCATACGTGAAATACGTAGACGCTCCCTGGACCAGACTGACAAATAAAATAGCCTCATGTAGGCTCTTAGATTGAGGCCGCGATGCGCTACAACATCAATGCCCGTCTCATTTATGATGCAACGGACGGCACACTCACCCTACCGGGAAGCACCGAACCTGACAGCCAGCTGTCTATCACTGCCAGCGCGCTGCTCTACTATTTCCTGCGCCATACCGATGTTATCAGCCGCGATGAGGTACTAAAAAAAGTGTGGGATGACAACGGATTAACGTCATCCAACAGCAACCTCAACCAGTATCTGAGCATGCTGCGCAAAACCTTCCGTCATTACGACATCGAGAACATCATCGTCACGGTGTCGCGCGGTATGCTGCAGCTCAACCCCGAATTAACCATCGCCATTATTGACGACATAGCGGAGGCGCCGTCTGAACCCGCGGCGGAAGTCGCGCCGATGCAGGAGTCCGGGGCCCCCTTCACCCGCGCCGAGGAAGATCCCGCCCCCTCCCGGCATGCGCGAGGCACCTGCTGGTATATGGCCGGCGCCAGTCTGCTGGCCATCGCGCTGCTGTTGCTGGCGTTTGCTTTCGTCGGCGGCGGCGAATCCCGTCCCATCACCCTGACGCAGATGACCCACAGCCAGTGCGAACTGCTGGCCAGTGACGAGATGCTGCGTTCGGTCTCCGCCACCGCCTACGCCAGGAATTTTGATGAGGTACGCCAGCGGCTGAAGCTGGAGTGCAAACCCGGCGAGCGCTTCGTCTTCTTCTATGGCGACAGGCTGGAAACCAACGGGCTGGGCCGGGTGTTCCTCGCCCACTGCGCCATGCATGAAGACAACCCGTTCAGCTACTGCGATAACTATTTCTACTACTCCTGGAAGCCGCAATGAGACTCGCTCCTCGCCCCTTTTTCGCCCTCTCTACGCTGGTATTTATCGTCGCGGCCGGGGTCAGCGCCTGGAAACTGCTGCCCGTTGAAAAAGACGGGGTGATGAGCTGCTCGACCAAAGCTATCATGCGTTTTGAGAACATGGAGAAGGAGAACGTCAACGGCAATATTCATTTTAATTTTGCCGCCAACGGCAAGGGCTCGATGGTCGTCGAGGGCTATACCGACTCCGCGGCCGGCTGGCTCTATCTGCAGCGCTACGTCAAGTTTAACTGGACCAGCCAACGCATCTCATCGACCGAACGCCACTACCGCATCAGCAAGTGGGAATCCAGCGCCTCGTCAATCGATGAGTCACCGGACGTTATCTTTGCCTACTTTATGCGAGAAATGTCCGACAGCCATGATGGCCTGTTTCTCAACGCCCAGAAGCTCAACGAGAAAGCAATTCTGCTGAGCTCCATTAACTCCCCGCTCTATGTCTGCACCCTGAAATCCGGCAGTCAGTTCGATTAATCTCCCTCCCCTGCTTTCCCGGTATCGCCCTCGCCGCGAAAGCGCACTTTTTGCATTTATCTGGCGCTAAAAAACATGACCATACCCACATTTAAATGAGGGATATATTACCCCGCGTCCGCAATAAATTAGCACCCCGTTAACATTCCCCGCGGCGCGTCTCAACGCGCAAAAAACCGCGCGAGGTAACGCCAAATCCCTTACGTCACATCAGCACAAACAGATAAACAAGCGGCAACAAAAGGCTAAATCACAGAGTAAAAACCTAAAAACAAACATTTCACGGATTTAAATTTCACTCCATCTTCATTTCCCTATAGTGGACGTCGAACGCCGCTGCCGCGTGTTGACGCCGTTACGCGGACGGTTTTCCCGAATCACAAAACCTGTTCTGGAGGAGATCACAATGGGTGATGCATTGGGGCTTATTGAAACCAAAGGCCTGGTGGCCTGCATTGAAGCAGCGGATGCCATGTGCAAATCCGCCAACGTCGAGCTGATTAGCTATGAAAACATCGGCTCCGGCCTGGTCACCGTCATGGTGAAAGGCGATGTCGGCGCGGTGAAAGCAGCGGTGGATTCCGGCGTGGAATCGGCGCAGCGCATCGGAGAAGTGGTGACCTCGCTGGTGATTGCACGTCCGCATAACGACATCAACAAAATCGTCATTAAACACAAGGCTTAAGGCCAGGAGAACGCAAATGGGTGATGCATTAGGTCTGATTGAAACCAAAGGTCTGGTGGCTTGTATCGAAGCGGCGGATGCGATGTGTAAAGCCGCCAACGTCGAGCTGATCGGCTATGAAAACGTCGGTTCCGGCCTGGTCACCGCGATGGTGAAAGGCGACGTCGGCGCGGTGAAAGCGGCGGTGGATTCCGGCGTGGAATCGGCACAACGCATTGGGGAAGTGGTGACCTCGCTGGTTATCGCCCGTCCGCATAACGACATCAACAAGATCGTCGCACATTACAAAGTGACGGAATAACGGGAGACAACATGATGAAAGAAGCGCTTGGTCTGATCGAAACCAAAGGTCTGGTGGCCTGTATTGAAGCCGCCGATGCGATGTGTAAAGCCGCCAACGTCGAGCTGATTGGCTATGAAAACGTCGGCTCCGGGCTGGTCACCGCGATGGTAAAAGGCGACGTCGGTGCGGTCAATGCGGCCGTTGACTCCGGCGTGGAGGCGGCAAAACGCATCGGTGAAGTGGTCACCTCTCGCGTCATTGCGCGTCCGCATAACGATATCGAAAAAATCGCGTCGCAGCATAAAGCATGACCTGACAGGGCGCGCCCCGTCTCCACTCTTTTAGTCTGATGAAGGATAGACTCATGATTGAACTGGATAACGATTTGCAGTCCCGCCAGAACGCGCGGGAACTGGTGCGCAGCGCCAAAAAGGCTCAGGCGATTCTGGCCACCTTTTCGCAGCAACAAATCGACGCCATCGTGAAAAACGTGGCCCAGGAAGCCGCGCACCACGCCGAAGCGCTGGCGAAAATGGCTGCGGAAGAGACCGGATTTGGCAACTGGCAGGATAAAGTGCTGAAGAACCGTTTCGCTTCGCTGCGCGTTTACGACGCCATCAAAGATATGAAGACCGTCGGCATCATTCATGACGATCCGCTAAAAAAAGTGATGGACGTGGGCGTGCCGCTGGGCGTGATTTGTGCGCTGGTCCCGTCAACAAACCCAACCTCTACCGTGATCTACAAAACGCTGATTGCCCTGAAAGCCGGCAACGCGATTATCTTCTCCCCGCATCCGGGCGCACGTCAGTGTAGCTGGAAGGCGATCGAGATCGTCAAGCGCGCCGCCGAAGCCGCAGGCGCACCGGCAGGCAGCGTTGACGCCATTAGCCAACTGACCCTCGAAGCCACTTCAGAACTGATGCACAGCAAAGACGTCTCGCTGATTCTGGCGACCGGCGGCGAAGGCATGGTTCGCGCGGCCTACGCTTCCGGCACCCCGACCATTAGCGGCGGCCCGGGAAACGGACCGGCCTTTATCGAGCGCAGCGCCGATATTCATCACGCGGTGAAAGATATTATCACCAGCAAAACCTTCGATAATGGCGTGATCTGCGCCTCCGAGCAGTCAATCATCGTCGAACGCTGCATTTATAACGATGTGCATCGTGAACTCGAAGCCCAGGGCGCCTACTTCATGAATGAAGGTGAAGCGGCCAAAATGGCGGCTCTGCTTCTGCGCCCGAACGGCACCATCAACCCGAAAGTGGTGGGTAAAACCGCGCTGTATCTCAGCCAGCTTGCCGGTTTCAGCGTTCCGGCCAGCACCAAAGTGCTGATCGCCGAACAGACCACCGTCTCTCACCAGAACCCTTACTCCCGCGAAAAACTGTGTCCCATTCTCGGCCTGTACGTGGAAGAGGACTGGAAAGCGGCCTGTCACCGGGTGATGGAACTGCTGACCAACGAAGGCCTCGGCCATACGCTGGTTATCCATACCCGCAATCAGGATGTGATTCGCCAGTTCTGCCTCGAAAAACCGGTTAACCGCATTTTGATTAACACCCCGGCGGCGCTGGGAGGCATCGGTGCCACCACCAATATCACGCCGGCGCTGACGCTCGGCTGCGGCGCAGTTGGCGGCGGTTCCAGCTCCGATAACGTCGGACCGATGAACCTGCTCAACATCCGCCGGGTCGGCTACGGCGTACGCTCCATCGATGAACTGCGCGCCCCGGGCAGCCGCCCTGAACCGCAGCCGACCATCGTCACGCCGACAGATAACCCGCAGCGCAGCATTCTCGACGACGTGCGCTTCACCTCTCCAGGCGCCGCGACCCCGGTCGCTACCGCCGGCGATACAGGGGCTGATAACCGCTTTGCTGTCGCCGCCGCCGTCGAAGCGGAAGGCGAGATCAACGAGCAGAACGTGGAACGCATCATCCGCCAGGTGCTTGAGCGCTTAGGCCAGTAATGCATTGAAATAAGGCGATAAAAACAATGATTCTCGCAAAGGTAGTCGGACATGTCGTCGCCACGCAGAAATGCGCAGAGCTACGCGGCAGTAACCTGCTGCTGATCGTCAAACTGGACGATGACCAGCAGCCCATGAAGGACCAGACCTGGGTCGCCGTCGATAGCGTCGGCGCCGGCATGCACGACATCGTCCTGGCTGAAGAGTATTTCGCGCTCAACGCCGAGCGCTACAAAGCCATGTCGGTGGTCGCCATTGTCGAGAACGTGTTTCGGGACGCTTAAGGAGTGAATAACCCAATGAGTGAATTTTTGCTGAAACCCCGTATCCGCTTTGGTCAGGACGCGCTAGCGGTTCTGGACGAGCTCCCCGCCCGCAACGTCCTGCTGGTGACCGACAAGGCGATGGTCAAATTTGGCCTCGCCGATCGCGTGACTGGCCCCTGGCGCCAGCGCGGCATCGCTTTCCAGGTCTGGGATGACGTGGTGGCGGATCCGGATATCGCCACCATCGTACGCGGGATGAAGTTGATGGATGCCAGCTATCCGGATCTGGTGGTGGCGCTGGGCGGCGGGTCGGTCATTGACGCGGCCAAAGCGGTTATTTTCGCCCTTGCGCAGACCCGTCCGCAGGCCGGGCGCCAGCGTCCCTGCTTCGTGGCGATCCCGACCACCAGCGGTACCGGCTCAGAAGTGACCGCCTTTTCGGTCGTCAAGGCCCATGCTGAAAAACTGGTGCTGGTGGATCCGACGCTGCTGCCGGATATCGCCATTCTCGACCCGGCGCTGGTGGCCTCGGTCCCGCCGTCCATCACCGCCGATACCGGGATGGACGTCCTGTGCCACGCGCTGGAAGCCTACGTCTCCCGCGCCGCCAGCGACTTTTCCGATGCGCTGGCGGAAAAAGTGGTGCAGCAGGTTTTCCGCTATCTGCCCACCTGCTGGCGCAGCGGCGACAACCTGCTGGCCCGCGAAAAGATGCACAACGCCTCCTGTATGGCGGGCATGGCGTTTACCAACGCTTCGCTGGGTATCACCCACAGCCTGGCCCATGCGCTTGGCGGCGTCTTTCGCGTCCCCCACGGCCGCGCGAACGCGCTGTTAATGGCCGAGGTGGTGGCCTGGAACGCCGATTATCACGGGCAGTGCGCGACCGATGCCGCGCGCAAATATGCGCGCTTAGCCCATCTGCTGGATCTGCCGGCGGCCAATACCCGCCAGGGCGTCGCCAGCTTACTGGTCGCGATTCAGACATTAAAAGACGAAATGACGATGCCGGCCGGCATTAGTGATACCGGCATTTCCAGCGCTGAGTTTGAGCAACGCCTGGCGGAGATGGTTGGCCAGGCGCTACGCGACAGCTGTACACCGACCAACCCACGTACGCCGGACGCTCACGCTTTAAGCGAACTCTATCGCCGGGCGTGGACCGGTCACCTGGAATCGACCGGCGTCTCTCCGCTTGCGCGGGCCTGCGGGTAACTGATAACCGGTTGCTCATTGAGTGATTTGTAGGCCGGGTCAGGCGACAGCCGCCCCCCGGCAAGCAGGCGGACACAGCATCCACAGCCGGGTTGTTAATCAGCCGCGGAACAGAACATCTGGAGAATACTACATGGCACACTACAGCTTAACGCCGCGCGTCCACGTGCTGGCTGAACGTTTACTCTCACATAAAAGCACCCTGTGCACCGAGCATGCCGCCACGTTGAACGCCCTTGATGGCGATATCGCGGGCATTCCCGCCGCCGTCAAGCCGGCGCGTCGTTTCTATGAGTTGATGCGCCAGCTGCCGCTGTGCATCAGCCCCGATGAGCTCATTGTCGGCGACCAGACCCGCAAACCGCACGGGGCAATTTTTCACGATGAAAGCGCCGCGCAGCGTCCGTCGGCGTTCCGTTTCCTGAATCTCAGCAGCGACCTGGACTCCCCGGATTACCGGCTGATTGTTGAAAAAGGCGCGCTGGCGATTAAACACCAGCTGGAAGAGAAAACCCGCAGCCTGGGTAGCGCCGTCAGCCGCAGCGGTATGGATGAAGTCAACGGCTGCCGGGCCGCCATTTACGCCTGCGACGCCCTCCTCGCCCTGGCGCAGAATCTGGCCACCAGCGCCGAAACGCTCGCGGCGGCGGAAAACAACCCGTACCGCCAGGCCGAGCTGCTGGAGAGCGCGGCGATTCTGCATCACGTTCCGGCCCACCCGGCACGTAACTTCAAAGAGGCCTGCCAGGCATTTTATCTGTTTCAGCTGGCGCTGCAGCTGGACAACGGCAGCTATGCGGTAAACCCGGAAGGTGCCGATAAGGCTCTGCTGCCGTGGTATCAGCGCGACATCGCCAACGGCACCCTGACGCCGCAACGGGCCTATGAAATCGTTGAGTGCCTGTGGTTCAAACTGGCACAGCTGAGCGAAGTCCGCGCCGCCTGCGCCATCGACGGCTACCCGATGTTCGACGCCCTGCGCCACGGCGCCAGCCTCGATGACCCCAGCACAATCATCAACGAACTTTCCGCACTGTTCCTCTGCGCACAGCGGAATCTGAGCGCGCTCAATCTGCCGGTGCGTCTGTTCCACGGCGAACAAAAGGTCTCCGCCGCGCCGTTTGCCGCCTGTAGCGAAACGACAACAGCAGAAGGGCTGACTCCGCGCATGCAGCGCCTGCGCAACCACTACCTGACGGTACGCCCGAGCGTCTCTATCTATCGCGCGCTGGCCTTTACCGAGGTGGTGAAAGCAAATCCGGGTATGCCGACCATTCTGCTGCGCGCCAAAGCTTTCCGTCACGCCTGCGAAACCGCGCCGATTCTGATTCAGGACGATGCGCTGATCGTCGGCCATCCGTGCGGCAAGCCGCGCGCCGGGGCCTTCT
>OKOZ01000013.1_pt1 | contig 67716 bp, 60 predicted proteins | sample 1611111 | NCBI WGS metagenome assembly OKOZ01 (sample SAMN04436712, study PRJEB24849) | human gut metagenome | biome: human gut; feature: NICU; material: stool | host: Homo sapiens | place: USA: Saint Louis, MO | collected 2010-08-16 | reverse complement strand
CAGATTGTTATCCGCTGGCACCTGGACAATGGGCTGGTGGTGATTCCGAAATCCGTAACGCCGGCGCGTATTGCGGAGAACTTCAACGTCTGGGATTTCCGTCTCGATAAAGACGAGCTGGGTGAGATGGCAAAACTGGACCAGAACAAACGTCTGGGACCGGATCCGGATCAGTTCGGCGGATAGAGCGCAAACAGGCCGGATGGCGCTGACGCCGATCCGGCCTGTGATTCACCGTTTACCGGCCCGGAAAGCGCAGCGCCACCGGGCCATACAACAGACTTAACGGCTGGCGACCTTGCCGCGTTTTACGGGCTTCTTCGCCGTCTCCCCACCGTTCGAACGCTGATGCACAATGGGCGTATGTTTGGTTAACGCCGGGCGGGTATTGCGGTTCTGACGACGCGCCTCACGCATCTCATCCAGCGTTGGTGCAGGAACCAGACAGTCGCGGCGCGATCCAATCAGATGCTTCTTGCCCATGCTCTCCAGCGCCTGACGAATCAGCGGCCAGTTCGCCGGATCGTGGTAACGCAACAGCGCTTTATGCAGACGGCGCTGTTTGTCGCCTTTCGGCACTACAACGTCTTCACTCTTATAGCCAATCTTACCCAGCGGGTTCTTGCCGGTGTAATACATGGTGGTCGAGTTGGCCAGCGGCGACGGATAGAAGTTCTGGACCTGGTCGAGACGGAAACGGTGTTTTTTCAGCCACAGGGCCAGGTTCACCATATCTTCATCACGAGTCCCCGGGTGCGCAGAGATAAAGTATGGGATCAGGTACTGCTCTTTGCCCGCCTGCTTCGAATAGGTATCGAACAGCTCTTTAAAGCGGTCATAGCTTCCCATACCCGGCTTCATCATTTTTGACAGCGGGCCTTCTTCCGTATGTTCCGGGGCAATCTTCAGATAGCCGCCAACGTGGTGAGTCGCCAGCTCTTTGATGTAGCGCGGATCCTCGACGGCGATGTCATAGCGCACGCCAGAGGCGATGAGGATTTTTTTAATCCCTTTCAGATCGCGGGCGCGACGATACAGATTGATCGTTGGCTCATGGTTGGTATCCATGTGCGGACAGATATCCGGATAGACGCAGGATAAACGGCGACAGGTTTGTTCCGCACGCGGCGACTTGCAGCGCAGCATATACATGTTGGCTGTCGGGCCGCCAAGATCGGAGATAACACCGGTAAAGCCGGGAACCGTGTCGCGAATCGCTTCGATCTCGTTGATGATCGAATCTTCGGAACGGCTCTGAATGATGCGCCCTTCATGCTCGGTGATGGAGCAGAAAGAACAGCCGCCGAAACAGCCGCGCATAATGTTTATCGAGAAACGAATCATCTCGTAAGCCGGAATACGGCTGTCGCCATATGCCGGGTGCGGGACGCGCTTATACGGCAGCGCAAACACGCTGTCCATCTCTTCGGTCGACAGCGGGATTGCCGGTGGGTTAACCCAGATATAACGCTCGCCGTGCTTTTGCATTAACGCGCGCGCGCAGCCCGGGTTGGTCTCATGATGCAGAATACGTGACGCGTGCGCGTACAGCACCTTGTCCCCTTTCACCTTCTCAAAGGAAGGCAGCAGGACGTAGGTTTTTTCCCACGGCTTCGGACGCGGCGGTTGAACGGTAACACGTTTGGCTTCTTGTTTTGGCGGCGCGACGGTTTTGTTATCCGCGCACGGCAGGTCTTCGCCATACGGGTGCGGGATCGGGTCAATTTTACCCGGCGTATCCAGACGGGTAGAGTCCACACCGCTCCAGCCCGGCAGCGCCTCTTTGACCATAATGGCGGTATTACGCACGTCGCGAATTTGGCCAATCGGCTCACCGGCAGCCAGACGATGCGCCACTTCCACCAGCGGACGCTCGCCGTTGCCGAACATCAGCATATCGGCTTTCGAGTCCACCAGCACCGAACGGCGCACGGTATCAGACCAGTAATCATAATGCGCGGTACGACGCAGGCTGGCCTCGATTCCCCCGAGGATAACCGGGACATCCTTCCACGCTTCTTTACAGCGCTGGGTATAGACCAGCGTGGCGCGGTCAGGACGTTTACCGGCAACATTGCCCGCGGTATAAGCATCATCGTGGCGCAGCTTACGGTCAGCGGTGTAGCGGTTGATCATCGAGTCCATATTGCCGGCGGTGACCCCGAAGAACAGGTTCGGTTTGCCGAGGCGCATAAAGTCATTTTTATTGTTCCAGTCAGGCTGGGAAATAATCCCGACGCGGAATCCCTGCGCCTCCAGCATGCGTCCGCAGATCGCCATTCCGAAGCTCGGATGATCGACATACGCATCGCCGGTGACCAGGATAATGTCGCAGCTATCCCAGCCAAGTTGATCCATCTCTTCGCGTGACATTGGTAAAAATGGCGCCGGGCCAAAGCAGGCGGCCCAATACTGCGGCCAGGAAAAAAGGTCACGATCCGGTTGGATCAGGGATATTGCGCTCATATTGCTTCCGGAAAAAATGATAAAAAAATAATCAAAGGGCGGCGATTATAAGCCGGATCGATGATGGAAATGAAGGGAGATTTTCTTATACCCTGACCGCGATCCGGTCAGGGTATGAGGCATTACGGTGCGGGATTGACCAGCATCTGGCCAATGGAACCACGGTCGGCAAGCTCCAGCGTCTGGCTCAGGAACTGGAACGGGAAATGCGGCCAGGAAGGCTGCGCGTAGTACACCAGCAGCTCCACCTGCCCGTCGACCCAGACGGTATCTTTCCAGCCGCGATCCTCAGGGAACGGCGCGGACCCGTTCACGTTACGCACCTGGAACATCACCCCTTCTATATGGAACGACTGCGGCCGATCGGCGCGCACGGTCCAGCGCTCCCAGGTGCCCTGCTGGGCGGTGATATCAATGCGCTGCGGATCCCACAGATTACCGTTAATGCCCGGATCGTCGCCCAGAGAGATATCCCGTGAGCGAAGCGGCGTACCGGACAGGAACTCCGTCGGCAGCAAACGCACCGGCAGACTATCGGTAACCAGCGGCAGCAGGCCCGTCGGACGCAACGTTAATAGCAGCGTAGAAATCAGGATGCTCGACGGTTCGAAGAAGCCACGGATACGATCAACGATGCTCGCCGCTTCGCCGCAGGTAATCGACACCTCATCGCCGTTGGTCATATCCACCAGAATTTCTCGCCGTTCGCCGGGGGCCAACGACAGCTGTTTCAGTGACACCGGCGCAGGTAAAAAGCCCTGATCGCCGGAGATAACGTGTATCAGCCGGCCATCGCTCATCTGCAGCTGATAGCGGCGGGAGTTAGAGGCGTTCAGCAGACGCAGGCGCACCCAGCCGCGCGACACTTCGACATACGGACTCTGTACGCCGTTCACCAGCAGCGTATCGCCGACAAAACCGCCGCTGCCGGGTTCGCTGTATTCCGGGGTACCGAAATTATCCAGCCGCTTGTCCTGAATAATCACCGGGAAGTCATCCACGCCATAGTGATTAGGTACCGGGAGATTTTTGCTGATTTCATCTTCCACCAGCCACATGCCCGCCAGACCGTTATAGACCTGTCTGGCCATATGGTTCGGGGTATTCGCCTGATACCACAGCGTGGCGGCACTCTGGCGAATCGGCAGCACCGGCGCCCAGTCGGCGTTCGGCGACATCATTCGCGCCGCGCCGCCAATCAGCGGACCGGGAACCTGCAGGCCCCGAATGGTCATGGCGACGTTTTCCGTCAGGCGGTTGCTGTAAATGAGCTTAACATCATCGCCATTCCACACGCGGATCGTCGGCCCGAGATAGCGACCGTTCACGCCCCATACCGAGGCGCGCGTTCCCGGGGTAAATGACCAGTGCGCCCGCTGCAGAGTTAAAAACAGCGGCTGGCCGCGGCGGGATTCCAGCAGCGGTGGAACCGGCAAGGCTGGCTGCTGGCCGGCGGCATGTGCGTTCAGCGGCACGGCTCCCGCGCACAGCGCTACGCCTGAAGCCTTAATAAACTGACGCCGACTGAGTGACATATTAACTCCATGGAATACTAACTCATCAAAAAGGGAATTCGTTTCCCGCTAGCCCTGTGCTCGCGTTATCGCGGCAGTTCCTGGTTTATTTCTTTGCCGCCGCTTCGCGTTCAGCAACCTCGCGATCCAGCTCTTCAATCTTCGCCGCCATCAGCTCGCGGCAGTGCGTTGCCAGCGCACGTACGCCCTCTTTACCAAACTGGCTGGTATCGACCGGCGGCAGCATTTCGACAATCACCAGACCATTGTTCAGGCGATTGAGGTTAATTTTATTCGAAGTATTGGAAACGCACACCGGAATAATCGGTACGCCAGCGGCAATCGCCGCGTGGAAAGCGCCGGTTTTAAAGGGGAGCAAACCGCGACCGCGGCTGCGCGTACCTTCCGGGAACATCCAGAAAGAGATTTTGCGTTTTTTAAACGTATTGACGACCTGCGAGATAGTGCCATGCGCTTTCGCCCGGTTATTACGGTCAATCAGCAGGTTCCCCGTCAACCAGTAGAGCAGACCAAAAAACGGGATCCACACCAGGCTCTTTTTACCCACGGTCACGGTCGGCGGCTGTACGATATTTGATGCCGTCACCATATCATAGTTGTTCTGATGGTTAGCGATGTAGATCGCATTGCCATAGCTCTCTGCATCAGCAGGCTTACGCGTTTCGACCTTCAGGCCGAACAGCGGAGAGAGCCGGCCAAACAGATGCCCGAAGGTGGCCACGTGTTTAGGATTACGCGGGCTGAACAAGCAGTAAATACAGCCAAATATGCACACAAAGAGACAATAAATAACAACAACAATTAGTCGAAAAATAAATAGCATAGCTACCTCTAAAACCCAAACCGCTTAGAATGATACCCGTTAAACTTCAGCTCGTATGCGCGCGAACGGCGATATCGCCCGGTACATCGTGACCGCACGTGCACGACACGCCTGACACGCTCGTCGTTGCATTTCAGCGCAACTCACGTGTAAAGGGTACTGACTCGCTGTTTAGCAGATTGCAGGCGTCGGGTGTCATTTGCTGGCCGCCCCGACGTATCTTGAATGATTTTGCGCCTATTGTTAATCGCAACACCTGAATAAACAACGATTTTGCGGCAAATTTTAGCCTCCCCTACCGGATAGCAGGGGAGGCTCATCTTACTCTTCGCTATCGCCCGCCGACGATGCCCGACGCGGCGAATCGATTTCCACACGATCGATTTTCTGCAGTCCGCGCATCAGCGAGCCGCGACGACCGCGTTCACCGGTGACTTTTTGCAGCTCTTCGGGACGCAGTTTAATTTTGCGTTTCCCGACGTGGATAGTCAGCGTGCTCTGCGGCGGCAGCACGAACAGGTGCGCCAGGCCATCCTGACCGGAAGCCGCTTCCGCCGACGGAATATTGATAATCTTATTCCCCTTACCTTTCGACAGCTGCGGTAAGTCGCTGACCGGGAACATCAGCATGCGTCCGGCAGCGGTGATCGCCAGCAGCATGTCTGAATCATCCTCAATCACCAGCGGCGCCATGACGCGCGCGTTATCCGGCAACGTAATCAGCGCCTTGCCTGCGCGGTTGCGCGCCACCAGATCGTTAAAGGTACAGACGAAACCGTAGCCGGCGTCGGAGGCCATCAGCAGCTTGCGATCGTCGCTTTCCATCAGCATATGTTCAATGCTGGCGCCCGGCGGTAGCGTCAGTTTGCCGGTAATCGGCTCACCCTGACCGCGTGCCGACGGCAGCGTAATGGGATCGATGGCGTAGCTACGCCCGGTGGTATCAATAAACACCACCGGCTGGTTGCTCTTGCCTTTCGACGACGCCTTCCAGCTATCGCCGGCTTTATAACTCAGGCCCTGCGCGTCAATATCGTGGCCTTTGGCGCTCCGCACCCAGCCCATTTGCGACAGCACGATGGTCACCGGTTCAGACGGCAGCATGTCATGCTCGCTCATCGCTTTTGCTTCTTCGCGCTCGCGCAGCGGTGAACGACGATCGTCGCCGAAGGTTTCGGCGTCGGCCTGCAGCTCTTTCTTCAGCAGGTTGTTCATCTTCCGTTCAGAGGCCAGAATCGCCTGCAGCTGATCGCGCTCTTTTTCCAGATCGCTCTGCTCGCCGCGGATCTTCATCTCTTCCAGTCGGGCGAGGTGACGCAGTTTCAGCTCAAGGATCGCTTCCGCCTGGGTTTCGCTGATGCCAAAACGCGACATCAGGACCGGCTTCGGTTCATCCTCGTGGCGGATAATTTCAATCACTTCATCAATGTTGAGGAACGCGACCAGCAAACCTTCGAGGATGTGCAGACGCTTAAGCACTTTCTCCAGCCGGTAGTTCAGACGACGACGCACGGTATCGCGGCGGAAGGTCAGCCATTCCGCGAGGATCTCCAGCAGGTTTTTTACCGCCGGACGATTGTCGAGGCCGATCATGTTCAGGTTGATGCGATAGCTTTTTTCAAGATCGGTGGTCGCAAACAGATGATTCATCACCTGTTCCATATCCACGCGATTCGAACGCGGGACGATCACCAGGCGCGTCGGGTTTTCGTGGTCCGACTCATCGCGCAGATCGTCAACCATCGGCAGCTTTTTGTTGCGCATCTGAGCGGCAATCTGTTCCAGCACGCGGGCGCCGGAAACCTGATGCGGCAACGCCGTAATCACTACCGCGCCGTCCTCTTTTTTCCATACCGCACGCATCCGCACCGAACCGCGACCGTTCTGGTAGATTTTGCGGATCTCCGCGCGTGGAGTAATGATTTCGGCTTCGGTCGGGTAGTCTGGCCCGTGAACGATATCCAGCAGTTCGTCGAGCGAGGTCTGCGGTTTTTCGATCAGCGTAATGGCAGCCTGCGCCACTTCACGCAGGTTGTGCGGAGGAATATCGGTTGCCATACCGACGGCGATGCCGGTAGTGCCGTTCAGCAGGATATTCGGCAGACGCGCAGGCAGCATTTTCGGCTCCTGCATCGTCCCGTCGAAGTTCGGCACCCAGTCGACGGTTCCCTGCCCCAGTTCGCCCAGCAGCAGTTCCGCATACTTCGACAAACGGGATTCGGTATAACGCATCGCGGCGAAGGATTTAGGATCGTCCGGCGCCCCCCAGTTCCCCTGCCCATCCACCAGCGGGTAGCGGTAGGAGAATGGCTGCGCCATCAGCACCATAGCTTCATAGCATGCGCTATCGCCGTGCGGGTGATATTTACCCAGCACATCACCCACGGTGCGGGCGGACTTTTTGAACTTCGCGCTGGCGTTCAGCCCCAGCTCAGACATCGCGTAAACGATGCGACGCTGGACCGGCTTCAGACCATCGCCAATAAACGGCAACGCCCTGTCCATGATGACGTACATGGAATAGTTCAGGTAAGCATTTTCCGTAAATTCATGCAGCGCAAGGCGCTCTGCCATATCGCTCATTAATCGTGAATCCTCAATCTGCGTACCGACCGTGCGGGCGGCAAAACTACCCGCGATAATACCCGATCTCACGCCCTGAGTCACAGGCCGTGAGATCGGCTGAGGATTCCGCTGGCGCTAATCAGCGTAACGGCAGATAAATATCGGTCTGTAGCTCGTGTTCGCCGACTTCATGCACGAAGTTGAGGTAACGAAAAAACAGCGGAAAATCGCGTGGCGTTTCGCCCGACGTCGGTAGCCAGTCGCGGTAGAGAGACCAGATACTTTGCGCGAGCGTATCCAGCGAGCCGTGATGGCGCGCCACTGCGCATCGCCCGCCCGGAATGGTGCCATTCACCACGCCAAAGGCGTTTTCCGCGATCGGTTCGCTGACCGACCCGCAGATATCAAAACGGAAATCGTCAGCGGGGGTGGCCGCGGGATCGTCCCACGACACGCCCCAGGTCGCGCTGGTGGCGACCGGCGATAACCCGCTCGCCTTGCGCCAGGCGATAAACTGCGCCGCCGTAGCATTGACCAAATCAGGACTGCCGCGGTGGCGCAACATCGCCACCTGCGTCTCAGGGAACTGGACTATTTTAACCACCATCGGATGTTGCTCCTGTAACGTATGTTTCGGAACGCGTCGATGCCACTCCTGCCAGTCCGGCTGTTGACGGAACTGGCTGGGGCTTTGAGCGAACGCGGCACGGAAGGCACGACTGAACGATTCCGGATTCTGAAACCCGGCATCAAGGGCAATATCGATGATTTTATCCTGCGGCCTGAACGCCAGACGCCAGCAGGCGCGGCGCAGACGCAGCCACTGGATATAGCGATATAGCGGTACGCCGCTACAGGCAGTGAATTGCCGGTGAAAGTGGTACGGCGAGCTGTGCGCGATCGCGCTCAGCGTCTCCAGCGACAGGGGTTCATCCAGATGACGCTCAATGTATAAACACACGCGCTGAAAACGCCCGGCGTACGCCGGGCTGGTTCTGGTCTCGTTCATCGTCTCCTCCTCCGGACATACTCTGGCAGCGCGAGGATAGCGATTCCTGACCGATCTTGCGCGATGTCGCGCTTACGGGGTGACTTTAGTAATCTGCTTCACATCGATTTCGACCGAGTTCCAGTCTTTGTCGACCTCCCCCTGGATCTCAACGGTGTCCTGCGGTGTGACGGTCAGGCCGTTCCAGCGTTTATGGTCAATATCCACATTCACCGTCCCGGAAGCATCCTGGAATTTATACAGATCGTCGGAAATCCGCTGCACGATTTTACCGCGCAGGGTCACCCAGGTGTCATCCCGCAAGGATTTGGCGTTTTCCACCGTCGTTACGCTCCCGCTCGGGCCAATAAAACCGCCTTTTTGCGTAGACGTCTGGCTGGTTTGCGTCGCACCCGGTCCGTTAAAACCACCTTGTTCAGCAGCCAGCACCGGCATCGAAATTAAAGCGACGATCGCGGTCATTGCAGCCATTTTCTTCATAAGATGTTCTCCTTGTCTGGTTATATGACCATGATTACATCAGGCAAAACTTAACGACTTCTTAAGCAGAAAAAAGAAATTTTATTACTGTACAGCGCCTGCCGCAACGCGGTTTACTGCGCGTACTCATGACAGCCACAGGAGCGGCCAATGCGCATTTTACTGGTGGAAGACGACAAGCTCATCGGCGATGGCATTAAAGTCGGGCTGACAAAAATGGGCTTCAGCATCGACTGGTTTACCCGCGGCGAAGAGGGCAAAACCGCGCTCTATACGGCGCCCTATGACGCGGCGATCCTCGACCTGACGCTGCCCGGCATCGACGGGCTGGATATCCTGCGCGAATGGCGTAATCAGGGCCGCCACGAGCCGGTACTGATCCTCACGGCCCGCGATGCGCTCAGCCAGCGGGTTGAAGGGCTGCGCCTCGGCGCCGATGACTATCTGTGTAAACCTTTCGCGCTGATTGAAGTTGCCGCCCGTCTGGAGGCCCTGATTCGTCGCACCCACGGCCAGAGCAGCAGCGAGCTGCGCCATGGCCACGTTGCGCTCGATCCCATTGGCCTGACCGTAACGGTGAACGGCGACAACCTGGCGCTGAAGCCAAAAGAGTTCGCCTTGCTGGAGCTGCTGATGCGCAATGCCGGACGTGTGCTGCCGCGCAAGCTCATTGAAGAGAAACTCTATACCTGGGATGACGATGTCTCCAGCAATGCGGTCGAGGTGCACGTTCATCACCTGCGCCGCAAGCTCGGCAGTGAATTTATTCGTACCGTTCACGGTATCGGCTATACCCTCGGTGATGCATGAAACGACTTAGCCTGCGCGTCCGCCTGACGCTCCTGTTTTTCCTGTTGACCAGCGCGGCCTGGGGCATCGCCTGCTTTTTTGCCTGGCAACAAACCACGGAAAAACTGGATAAGCTCTTTGATACCCAACAGCTGCTGTTTGCCCGCCGACTGAGCGCCATGAATTTCGACGAGCTGCATACGCTCACGGTGCCGGTGCGGACAAAAAAGAAGATCAAGCACGGCCACCTCGATGACGACGCGCTGGCGTTCGTGATTTTCACGGCCGACGGCAAGCGCCTGCTTCACGACGGCGAGAATGGTCAGGACATCCCGTGGCAGAATCGTCGGGAAGGCTTCAGCGATGGCTATCTGAATAACGATGATGATGAATGGCGCTTCCTGCAGCTAACCACCGGCGATGGCCGCTACCGTATTGTCGTGGGTCAGGAGTGGGACTACCGGCGGGAAATGGCGCTGGATATCGTCACCTCCCAGCTGACTCCCTGGCTGGTGGCGCTGCCGCTGATGTTCCTGCTGCTGATTGTGCTATTGAGCCGGGAGCTGGCGCCGTTAAAACAGCTGGCCAGAACGCTGCGTCTGCGCGCGCCGGACTCGGCGGAATCGCTTAACGTCGACAAGGTGCCCAGTGAAGTCCGGCCGCTGGTCGATGCCCTGAATCAGCTGTTTGCTCGTACGCATGACACCATGATACGCGAGCGCCGGTTTACCTCCGATGCCGCACACGAGCTGCGCAGCCCGCTTGCAGCCCTGAAAGTGCAGACTGAAGTCGCTCAGCTATCAATGGACGACCCGCAGGGGCGGGAGAAAGCGCTGGCGCAGCTGCATGAAGGAATTGACCGCGCAACCCGGCTGGTAGACCAGCTTTTAACGTTGTCGCGCCTCGATTCTCTGGCGCAGCTTGATGATGTGCATACGATAGCCATCGATGAGCTGCTGCAATCGTCGGTCATGGAGATGTACCACTCTGCGCAGCAGGCGGGCATTGAGCTTCGCCTGCACCTGAACGCAACTCAGGTCATGCAGCCGGGCCAGCCGCTGCTGCTGAGTCTGCTGGTGCGCAATCTGCTGGATAACGCCGTACGTTACAGCCCGCGCGGCAGCCAGGTCGATATCACTCTTGATGCCCGTGAGTTTTCCGTTCGCGATAATGGCCCGGGCGTCAGCCCCGAGGCGCTGGCGCGTATCGGCGAGCGCTTCTATCGCCCTCCCGGCCAGGATGAGCCCGGTAGCGGGCTGGGATTATCTATCGTCCGCCGCATTGCCGCGCTGCACCGGATGACGGTAGACTTCAGCAACGCGCCCGAAGGCGGTTTCGCGGCGCGCGTGCGCTGGTAGCAATTATTGCAATTAACGCAAAAGACTTTGCACATTTTGCTCATTTTACCGCCCCGCCTCGCGGGGTAAAATCAGTGACAAACTCGAAACCTGAAGGGTAAAAAATGAGCAACATCCTGATTATCAACGGCGCGAAGAAATTCGCCCATTCAAACGGCCAGTTGAATGACACCCTGACCGAGGTCGCGGATGGTTATCTGCGCGACGCCGGGCATGATGTTAAAATCGTTCGTGCGGAAAGCGATTACGACGTCCGGCAAGAAGTACAGAATTTCCTCTGGGCCGACGTGGTTATCTGGCAAATGCCGGGCTGGTGGATGGGCGCGCCGTGGACCGTGAAGAAATATATTGATGACGTCTTCACCGAAGGGCATGGCTCGCTGTATGCCAGCGACGGACGCACCCGCTCCGACGCCAGCAAGAAATATGGTTCCGGCGGCTTGATTCAGGGCAAGCAATACATGCTCTCCCTGACCTGGAACGCACCGATGGATGCCTTCACCGATAAGGATCAGTTCTTCCACGGCGTGGGCGTTGACGGGGTTTATCTGCCGTTCCATAAAGCCAACCAGTTCCTCGGCATGACCCCTCTGCCGACCTTTATCGCCAACGACGTCATTAAAATGCCGGATGTTCCGCGTGACATAGCAGAATATCGCAAGCATCTGGCGCAGATTTTTGGTTAACTAAAGGTCTACATACAGAAGGAGTTGAGTTAATCATGTTGACAGTGATCGCAGAAATTCGTACACGCCCGGGCCAACATCATCGCCAGGCGGTACTTGATCAGTTTGCAAAACTTGTTCCGGTGGTTTTACAGGAAGAGGGCTGCCACGGCTATGCGCCGCTGGTGGACCACGCTGCCGGCGTGAGTTTCCAGAGCACCTCTCCGGATTCGATCGTCATGGTTGAACAGTGGGAAAGCGTTGCCCATCTTGAAGCGCATCTGCAAACTCCGCATATGAAAGCATACGCTGAAGCGGTGAAAGGCGACGTGCTGGAGACCAGTATCCGTATCCTGCAGTCCGGCATTTAAGCCTGCGCACCCTGCGCACAAAGAAAAAACCAGAAGTGAGTCAGAACTGGCGGAGCGCCAGTTCTGCTTAAACAGCAGGTCAGGCTTCCAGATCCGCCATATCCCCTTTCTCCTGCAGCCAGTTACGACGGTCTTCCGAACGTTTCTTGGCTAACAGCATATCCATCATCGCGGTAGTCTGCTGCTCATCCTCATCACTGATAATCAGCTGAACCAGGCGGCGGGTATTCGGGTCAAGCGTGGTTTCACGCAGCTGCATCGGGTTCATCTCACCCAGCCCTTTAAAGCGCTGTACGTTCGGTTTGCCCTTCTTACGTTTGAGCTGCTCCAGCACGCCGGCTTTCTCTTCTTCCGTCAGCGCGTAGTAAACCTCTTTGCCGAGATCGATACGATACAAAGGCGGCAGCGCAACGTGGACGTGCCCGTGCTTCACCAGCGTGCGGAAGTGCTTCACAAACAGCGCACACAGCAGCGTGGCAATGTGCAGGCCATCGGAGTCCGCATCCGCGAGGATACAAATCTTGCCGTAGCGAAGCTGACTTAAGTCGTCGCTGTCCGGATCGATACCGATAGCCACCGAAATGTCGTGCACCTCTTGCGAGGCCAGCACTTCATCCGAAGAGACTTCCCAGGTATTAAGGATTTTACCCTTCAGCGGCATGATCGCCTGATATTCCCGGTCGCGCGCCTGCTTGGCAGAACCGCCTGCCGAGTCCCCTTCCACCAGAAACAGCTCGGTACGGTTCAGATCCTGGGCGGTACAGTCCGCCAGCTTGCCCGGCAGCGCGGGGCCGCTGGTCAGCTTTTTACGAACCACCTTTTTGGCAGCGCGCATCCGGCGCTGAGCGCTGGAGATGGCCATCTCGGCAAGCAGCTCCGCGGCCTGAACGTTCTGGTTCAGCCACAGGCTGAAGGCATCTTTCACCACCCCGGAGACAAACGCCGCGCACTGACGCGAAGAGAGGCGCTCTTTGGTCTGACCGGCAAACTGCGGATCCTGCATTTTCACCGACAGCACGTAGGCACAGCGATCCCAGATATCTTCCGCAGACAGCTTCACGCCGCGCGGCAGGATATTGCGATATTCACAGAACTCGCGCATCGCTTCGAGCAGCCCCTGGCGCAGGCCGTTAACATGGGTACCGCCCTGCATGGTCGGGATCAGGTTAACGTAGCTTTCGGTCAGCAGCTCCCCGCCTTCCGGTAGCCACAGCAGCGCCCAGTCGACCGCTTCGGTTTCGCCGGAGAAGTTGCCGACGAACGGTTTTTCCGGCAGCAGCGGCAGGCCGTTCACCGCTTCGCACAGGTAATCAGTCAGGCCGTCCTGGTAACACCAGCGCTGTTCGCTGTTGTTTACCTGGTCACGGAAGACAATCTCGACCCCGGGGCAAAGCACGGCTTTAGCTTTGAGTACATGCGTCAGACGCGAGACGGAAAAACGCGGACTGTCAAAGAAGCTCTCATCCGGCCAGAAATGCACGCTGGTTCCGGTATTGCGTTTACCGCAGGTACCGGTGACATGAAGATCTTCAACTTTATCGCCGTTCTCGAAGGCGATGCTGTAGATCTGGCCATCGCGGCGGACGTTCACTTCCACACGCTTCGACAGGGCGTTGACCACCGAAATACCCACCCCGTGCAGGCCACCCGAGAACTGGTAGTTCTTGCTGGAGAATTTGCCGCCCGCATGCAACCGGCACAGGATCAGCTCAACCGCCGGAACCCCTTCTTCCGGGTGGATATCAACCGGCATCCCGCGTCCATCGTCGATCACTTCCAGCGATTGATCGGCATGAAGAATGACCTCCACGCGTTTCGCATGGCCAGCCAGTGCTTCATCCACACTGTTATCAATAACTTCCTGGCCGAGATGGTTAGGACGTGTTGTGTCAGTGTACATCCCCGGACGGCGGCGAACCGGCTCTAGCCCGGTGAGTACCTCAATGGCATCAGCGTTATATGAAGATTGCGTCATGGTGTGTATTCGTAGGTCATCCAGGGCCGCTTAACGCAGACCCAGAAAATCGATAATCTGAGTGAAATGATCTTCAAAGCCGACAAATGCGTGATTGCCGCCCTCCTCTACCGTCTGCCGGCATGAGGCGTAGTAAGCAACGGCCTGGCGGTAATCAAGCACTTCATCGCCCGTTTGCTGCAGCAGCCAGATTAAATCAGGCGCTTCCAGCGGGTCGATTTGCATGACTTTGAGATCGTAAATATGGCGTGACTCTAGCACATATTGCTGCCCCGTGTACGGATTCTCATTGGGGCCAAGGAAATTGTTCAGCAGTTCAAACGGGCGTACCGCCGGGTTAACCACCACCGTCGGCAGCATAAAACACTGCGATAGCCAGGTGGCATAGTAGCCTCCCAGCGAAGACCCCACCACCCCCAGCGGTTCCCCGCCGCGTTCCAGCACAATGGCTTCCAGCATCTCCGCCGCTTCTGCCGGGTAGGCGGGTAGCTCAGGCACCACCATCGTAATCTCGGGAAAGGTCTGCGTCAGCCAGTCCTTCAACGCCGTCGCTTTTGCCGACCGCGGTGAACTGTTAAAACCATGCAGATAAAGGAGCGTAGCCATCAGTATCCTTCTGAAGCAATATCCGGGTGAAACTTCACGCCGTTAAGGCGGCAAACTTCCGTGGTCAAGGTACCGTCGGCGTGCAGTTCCAGCCAGCGCCAGCCGGGAGAAATGGTATCCAGGGTAAAATTGGCGCAATGCGGCTTAAACTGTACGCAGGTCGAGGGAGTGGCCATCATCCGCCGCCCGTTCCAGTTGAGGTCCAGTTCCTGGTGAATATGGCCGCAGAGTAAATGTTTTACGCGCGGGAAAGCGGCCAGCGCACGATCCAGAGCCCCGGCGTTCCGCAGGCTGTGTTGATCCAACCAGCTACAACCCGAAGGGAGCGGATGATGATGCAACAGCAGCAGCGTATAACGCTCAGGCTCTTCCGCCAGCTTCTGCTCCAGCCACTCAAGCTGAAAGTCGCTCAGCTCGCCGTGGGGAACGCCAAACACCTGGCTGTCCAACAGCAATATTTGCCAACGATCGCCCAGCAAGACCCTTTTGGCCGGGGAAATACCTGATTCCTGCAGCGTGCTGTACATCGCCGGCTGGAAGTCATGATTGCCCGGCAACCAGACGCAGGGCGCGGCAAAACTCGCGATACCTTCAGCAAAGTGCTGATAGGCCGCGGCTGAATGGTCCTGCGCCAGATCGCCTGTTGCTACTATAAGATCGCATGGACGCTGTGAGGCATGGATGGCATCCAGCACGGCCTGGTAGCTTTCCCAGGTATTGATACCTAACAGCGTTTCATGTTTTTCAGCAAACAGGTGAGTATCAGTAATTTGTAATATCCTGACTCTGGTCTCACCAGCCAGAGGCAGATTCAACAGGCTTTCCAAATGGTGTCCTTAGGTTTCACGACGCTAACAAACCGGAATCGCCATCGCTCCATGTGCTAAACAGTATCTCAGCCAGTCCGCCAGGAACTGATTAATTTGATGCTTTTCGTCGCGTTGATGCAACTTTTTATTAGGATAATCATACTTTGCTTTGAAGCGAAAGATCTGCTGAGTCGAACACACTTCAGCGACCATCGCGTCATGATACAGACGTACCGTCATTGACGGTAAACTCCAGTAACTTACCGCCGGAACCGTCTGCTCAATTGACACTAATGTAGTGTAGCGGGTCGACTCGACGATAGTTAATCGATATTGCGCATTGCCCACCTGATAGCCCGCGACATCGCCGGCTGCATCGGTTCGAGGCAACAAGCGGCGCAACTGAGCAAAATTGGTTTCACACAGGCGCATCATTTCCGGGAAGTCAGGTGTATAACGCTTCATTTTGTCCACTCATTACGTAAATTGTGATAATGCAATTGCAGCCATTGCAAGGCGATGACAGAGGCCGCGTTGTCGATTTTCCCCTCTTCAACCCACTGATAAGCCTGCTCCCGGCTTACCACATGCACCCGGATGTCTTCATTTTCATCCGCCAGACCGTGAATCCCTTTTGCCGTTGTGGCATCGACTTCACCGACCAGAATCGACAGTCTTTCGCTGGTGCCGCCTGGGCTGGCCAGGTAGCTCAAGACCGGTTTTGTCCGCCCGACGACCAGCCCGGCTTCTTCTACCGCTTCGCGGCGGGCAACGTCCTCGGGGGTCTCACCGTCTTCAATCATACCGGCGACCATTTCAAGCAGCCACGGGCTCTCGCTGGTATCATACGCGGCGATGCGGATTTGCTCGACCAGCACCACTTCATCACGTACCGGGTCAAAGGGTAGCAAGACTGCGGCATGCCCGCGCTCAAAAATTTCGCGCGTCACCTCGCCGCTCATTCCACCGTTAAACAGGCGATGGCGAAAACGGTATAAATCCAGCGAAAAAAAACCACGATAAAGCGTTTCGCGTGCAATAATTTCTACATCGTTTTTAGAGAAGGTGATTCCTTGCTGATTGGGCTTGCTCATTGTCTCTGTCCTGCGCATCCGAAAGTAAGGATTTATAAGCCGTTTGGCTATCGTTTTACAGCCTGTATGTTAGATTGGTGCAAATTACCGCCGGATGGCACGTAACGCCAACTTTTTACCGCGGCAGACTCGATACAATCAGCAAATATATTTAGAATTTGGGCAGCGCTTTATGCTTCACAACAAGGAATGCAAATGAAGAAACTTTTCCCCATCCTCATCGGTCTGGGCCTGACTGGCTTCAGCGCCATGAGCCAGGCAGAAAACCTGATGCAGGTTTATCAGCAGGCGCGCGTCAGCAACCCTGACCTGCGTAAATCAGCAGCCGATCGTGATGCTGCATTCGAGAAGATCAATGAAGCACGTAGCCCATTACTGCCTCAGCTTGGTCTGGGCGCAGATTATACTTACACCAATGGCTATCGCGACAGCAACGGCGTGAACTCGAACGTCACCAGCGGCTCGCTGCAGTTAACGCAGACCCTGTTTGATATGTCGAAGTGGCGCGCCCTGACGCTGCAGGAAAAAGCGGCCGGTATTCAGGATGTCACCTATCAGACTGACCAGCAAACGCTGATTCTGAACACCGCGACGGCTTACTTTAACGTCCTCAGCGCGATTGATACGCTTTCCTATACCGAAGCGCAGAAGCAGGCAATTTACCGCCAGTTGGATCAGACCACACAGCGCTTTAACGTTGGCCTGGTGGCGATCACCGACGTGCAGAACGCCCGTTCACAGTACGATTCAGTACTGGCAAACGAAGTGACCGCACGCAACAACCTCGACAACGCGGTAGAAGCGCTGCGCCAGGTAACCGGCAACTACTATCCGGAGCTGGCATCGCTGAACGTTGACGGCTTTAAAACCAACAAACCGCAGACGGTAAATGCGCTGCTGAAGGAAGCGGAAAACCGCAACCTGTCGCTGCTGCAGGCGCGTCTGAACCAGGACCTCGCCCGCGAACAGATTCGCCAGGCGCAGGACGGCCATCTGCCGACCCTGGATTTAACCGCCTCGACCGGGATCTCAAACACCACCTACAACGGTTCAAAAACCAACGATCCAACGCGCTATGGCGACACTGATGCCGGGCAGAACAAAATTGGCCTGAGCTTCTCGCTGCCGCTGTATCAGGGCGGGATGGTGAACTCGCAGGTGAAACAGGCGCAGTACAACTTCGTTGGCGCCAGCGAACAGCTGGAAAGCTCACATCGCAGCGTAGTTCAGACCGTTCGTTCTTCCTTTAATAACATCAACGCCTCTATCAGCAGCATCAACGCCTACAAACAGGCGGTGGTCTCTGCGCAGAGCTCCCTTGATGCGATGGAAGCCGGCTATTCCGTGGGGACGCGTACCATCGTCGACGTCCTGGATGCCACCACCACTCTGTACAACGCGAAGCAGCAGCTCTCCAGCGCACGTTATAACTACCTGATTAACCAGCTGAACATTAAATCTGCGCTCGGTACTCTGAACGAGCAGGATCTGCTGGCGCTGAACAACACGCTGGGCAAACCGGTCTCGACATCACCAGATAGCGTCGCACCGGAAACCCCGCAGCAGGATGCTAACGCTGATGGCTACAGCAGCAATGCAGCCCCGGCGGCAACACCGGCTTCGACCCGCACCACGAAAACCAGCGGCGCGAATCCTTTCCGCCAGTAATCGTCGTTGCGTCATGGCGCTTCGCTTAACGAATTCCGCTAAGCGAAGCGCTAAACGTAAGGCAACGTAAAGATCCCCTCCTTTCCCTCCCTCTTCGCTTCATTTTCCACCACTCATCCTCTATCCTGAGCGTTAACAAACCGCAATACCACTGGGTCCTGGAAGACAAATATGAAACGGACAAAAAATATCAATCATGCCTCGTTCCGTAAAAGCTGGAGCGCGCGCCATCTGACGCCGGTCGCCCTTGCCGTTACGGCCGTATTTATGCTTGCCGGTTGTGAAAAAACCGACGAGACGGTTTCTCTGTACCAAAACGCCGATGACTGCTCTGCAGCCAACCCGGGCAAAAGCGCAGAATGCACCACCGCTTTCAACAACGCGCAGAAGGAAGCGGTACGTACCGCGCCGAAATACGCCACGCGCGAAGATTGCGTCGCTGAATTCGGCGAAGGCCAGTGCCAGCAAACGCCGGCTCAGGCAGGCGTCGCGCCAGAAAACCAGGCGCAGGCACAAAGCAGCGGCAGCTTCTGGATGCCGTTGATGGCAGGCTACATGATGGGCCGTATGATGGGTGGCGGCATGGGCGCACAGCAGCCGCTGTTCAGCTCGAAAAACCCGGCCAGCCCAGCCTATGGTCAGTACACCGATGCCGGCGGTAAGAGCTACGGCGCCGCACAGCCGGGCCGGACGATGAATGTACCGAAAACAGCGATGGCACCAAAACCCGCCACCACCAGCACCGTCACTCGCGGCGGGTTTGGTGAGTCGGTCGCGAAGCAATCTGCTATGCAGCGCAGCGCTGCAGGCACCAGTTCGACTAAACGCTCAATGGGCGGCTAAATCACATGGAAAGAATCAGCATCACGGAACGCCCGGACTGGCGTGAGAAGGCGACCGAATACGGCTTCAACTTTCATACCATGTATGGCGAGCCGTACTGGAGCGAAGAAGCCTATTACAAACTGACGCTGGCCCAGGTTGAAAAGCTTGAAGAGGTCACCGCCGGGCTACACCAGATGTGCCTGCAGGCAGTGGAAAAAGTCGTCGCCAGCGATGAGCTGATGGCGAAGTTCCGCATTCCGAAACATACCTGGGGCTTCGTGCGCCAGTCGTGGAAAACCAACCAGCCGTCGCTCTACTCGCGTCTCGATCTGGCATGGGACGGCGTGGGCGAACCGAAGCTGCTGGAGAACAACGCCGATACCCCAACCTCGCTGTATGAAGCCGCCTTCTTCCAGTGGATTTGGCTGGAAGATCAGATCAACGCCGGCCAGTTGCCAGCAGGCAGCGACCAGTTCAACAGCCTGCAGGAAAAGCTGATCGAGCGTTTTTCCGAGCTGCGCGAACAGTTTGGCTTCCAGCTGCTGCATATGGCCTGCTGCCGCGATACCGAAGAAGATCGCGGTACCGTGCAGTATCTGCAGGACTGTGCCGCAGAAGCGGGTGTGGCGACCGAGTTTCTGTATATCGAAGATATCGGCCTGGGTGAAAAAGGTCAGTTTACCGACCTGCAGGATCAGGTGATTGGCAACCTGTTCAAGCTCTACCCGTGGGAGTATATGCTGCGCGAGATGTTCTCTACCAAACTGGAAGACGCGGGCGTACGCTGGCTCGAACCGGCGTGGAAGAGCATCATCTCGAACAAAGCTCTGCTTCCGCTGCTGTGGGAGATGTTTCCGAACCACCCTAATCTGCTGGCGGCTTACTTCAGCGAAGATGCGCATCCGGAGATGGAGAAGTACGTCATTAAGCCGATCTTCTCCCGTGAAGGGGCCAACGTGTCGATCGTGGAAAACGGCAAAGTACTGGAAGCGGTAGAGGGTCCATACGGAGAAGAAGGCACTATCGTGCAGGAGTTCTATCCGCTGCCGAAGTTTGGTGACAGCTACACGCTGATCGGCAGCTGGCTCATCAACGATATGCCCGCCGGGATTGGCGTACGCGAGGATCGGGCGCTGATCACCCAGGATCTGTCGCGTTTCTACCCGCACATTTTCGTCGAATAAGATCTGCCCCGGCCGCGCTAACGCCTGCCGGGGTTTTTCCGCTACCTTCTACGCCCCAATCAGCACCGACAGCATGCTCAGCGATCCCATCTCCATCCCTTCCACCGGAATAGTTATCGGCTCTTCGCCGTCCCAGGTACCCAGAACGTAGAGCAGCGGCAGGAAGTGATCCGCCGTCGGATTAGAAAGCGATCCGCCCTCATGCGCCAGATAGTTCACCAGCGGATGCTCTGCAACCGGTCCCTTCCAGCTCAGGTTGGTCTTGACGTAGTCATTAAATGATTCCGCCCACGGGTAAGGCGTGCTCTCGCCATGCCAGCGTGCCGTTCTCAGGTTATGCACCACGTTACCGCTCGCCACCAGCATGATACCTTCATCGCGTAGCGCCGCCAGCTTACGTCCCATTTCCATATGCCAGGCTGCCGGTTTGGTGCTGTCGATGCTCAGCTGCACCATCGGGATATCCGCATCGGGGTACATTTTTATCAGCACGCCCCATGAGCCATGATCGAAGCCCCAGGCTTCTTTATCCAGGGTCACGGGCACCGGCGCCAGCAGCTCAACCAGACGCTGCGCCAGTTCAGGAGAACCGGGAGCCGGGTAATGCGTATCATACAGCGCCTGCGGGAAGCCGCCAAAATCGTGGATCGTCTTCGGCGTTTCCATAGCCGTGACTCCGGTACCGCGAGTAAACCAGTGCGCAGAGACTACAACGATAGCTTTTGGCCGCGGCAATGTTTCGCCCAGCTGCCGCCAGGCGCGGGTATAGACGTTATCTTCCAGCACGTTCATCGGGCTGCCGTGGCCTAAAAACAACGCTGGCATTCGGGTACGGGACATGGTGATATCCTTAAACAGAGGAATTGTGATGCCTCAACATTACGCTTTTTTGCATCAGGATAAACTCAGATAAGCATGATGATGATCGTCAGAAAATTTGAATGTAATTCGCTGTAAAGGGTCGCATCGCCCTCTCGTCGTGAGCTGATAATCTGGATATCATTAATGATAATCATTATCAAAGGAAATGAATAATGTCGTCACCCTTAATATTGACGCTGCTGGCGGGTAGCGCCACATTCATCGGGGCTATTTTTGGCGTCCTGGGTCAGAAGCCATCCAACCGGCTGCTGGGATTTTCCCTGGGCTTTGCCGCGGGTATCATGCTGCTTATCTCGCTGATGGAGATGCTGCCCGCCGCGCTGAACGCGGAGGGCATGTCGCCGCTGCTCGGTTACGGCATGTTTGTCATCGGCCTGCTGGGATACTTTGCGCTTGACCGTATGCTGCCCCACGCGCATCCGCAGGATCTAATGTCGCCGGGTATGCCGCGTCCGCGTAACCTCCGCCGAACCGCCATGTTGTTGACTCTGGGCATCAGCCTGCACAACTTTCCGGAAGGGATCGCCACCTTTGTAACGGCCAGTAATAACCTCGAGCTGGGCATGGGCGTCGCGCTGGCGGTCGCTTTACACAATATTCCCGAGGGGCTGGCGGTGGCAGGGCCGGTTTATGCCGCCACCGGTTCACGGTATAAGGCGGTACTCTGGGCAGGGCTTTCCGGTATGGCGGAAATTCTCGGCGGCCTGCTGGCCTGGCTGATCCTCGGAAGTCTGGTGTCACCGGTCATAATGGGCGCCATTATGGCCGCCGTTGCCGGGATCATGGTGGCGCTGTCGGTCGATGAGCTGATGCCGCTGGCAAAAGAGATCGATCCGCAGAGCAACCCAAGCTATGGCGTACTGTGCGGCATGTCGGTGATGGGATTAAGTCTGGTTGCGCTGCAGGCAATGGGCATTGGCTGATGGCAAAAACAACAAAGCCCACGCTGAGGTGGGCTTTGTCATGAGGCGGGGCCAGAATCAGCTGGCTTTGCGCTCATGTGCGCGGCGATAGGCCACCAGATCTTCAATGGTGACCACGGCCATATTCTGCTTCTGTGCGAACGCAATGCACTCTGGCGCCCGCGCCATAGTGCCATCGTCGTTCGTCAGTTCACACAGCACGCCAGCCGGCTTAAAGCCCGCCAGCGTCACCAGATCGATGGTCGCTTCAGTATGACCACCGCGGGTCAACACGCCGCCCGGCTGCGCACGCAGCGGGAAGACATGGCCTGGACGGTTGAGATCGGAAGGTTTAGCGCCGTCGGCAATGGCCGCGCGCACGGTGGTCACGCGGTCAGCGGCGGAAACGCCGGTGGTGACGCCTGCTGCAGCTTCGATGGTCACGGTAAAACCGGTGCCGTATGCGCTGGTGTTGTTTTCCACCATCATCGGCAGGTCAAGCTGCTTACGGCGTTCATCGGTCAGGCACAGGCAGACAATGCCGCTGCCGTGGCGAATGGTCAGCGCCATCTGCTCAACGGTCATGGTTTCAGCGGCGAAAATCATGTCGCCTTCGTTTTCACGGTCTTCATCATCAAGCACCATCACACCGCGGCCTTCACGCAGTGCATTTAAAGCGTGTTCCACACGTTCAAAAGCGGTACCAAAAGAGGAAAGGAGCGTCTGATTCATGGTAAATAAACCTCATTAAAATTATGGTTACCAGAATCAGGGCAGTCTTAGGAGCGCCGGTTTAGCGGCAAAAGTCAACGCAAGCGGATCGAAACCCGACTGAGCCGTTACTCTCTCCCATCCGGACTTTAACCGTCGGCCCCGGAATTACACCGGATCTGCTGACCTTTCTGCTGTTGCAGAAAGCGCTCGCGGGCTTTCAACGCCATGGTTGATTTACCGCCGGTGGGGAATTTCGCCCCGCCCTGAGAATAAGCGAGATCACTATAACGCTATTGATTATCATCGGCAATGCATAAGCTTCAAACATTTCTGGTTTATAGGCAGCGTCGATCGCACTACAATGAGCGATAAATCGACCAGAGCAGGAAACCACCATGATTGACCCGAAAAAAATTGAACAAATCGCCCGCCAGGTCCATGAATCGATGCCGAAAGGCCTTCGCGATCTTGGGGAAGATGTCGAGAAAAAGATCCGTCAGGTACTCCAGTCACAGCTGACCCGCCTGGATTTGGTCAGTCGCGAAGAGTTTGATGTGCAGACGCAGGTGCTGCTGCGCACCCGCGAAAAACTGGCGCTGCTGGAGCAGCGAATCAGCGATCTGGAAAGCCGCGCGGCCGCCCCGACCGTCGAAGAGAAGCAGTAAAAAATAACGGGCCCTCAGGCCCGTTGTTGTTTCAGTGTTCTAGCTCTGGTTCCGACGCTGCCTCTTCACTCACCTGACGGCAGTAGAGCTCATACCGTTGGCAAAACCATTCACGATGATCTTCATCCATATTGCCGACTATAGCCTGGAGATCAACGGAGTGTCCTTGTGCATGCATTCTGGCGAAACTCAGGGCCAGAAAATCAAAGTTCTTCATTGAATACAGTTCGTGATGATTCATCCGCATACTCCTTCAGCCGTGTGTGTTCTGATTGGTCATATGCTTTCTACTGACTTCAGTATTTATACTTACGCTAACGCTTTCTGTACGAAAAATGCGCTCAAATCGCCTGTTTATTGCGCTGGATCATCTCTGTCATCAATAAATAAAAAAAAGCCGGCGATCTGACGATCGTCGGCTATTTTTGTCGGACGTTATCCGGGTTTCTTCGGCCTCGCGATACGCAACCCGCTCCCCCAGGACGCCCGCCCGGCGCGACAAATTACTTACCGCTGTCTTTCTGGATCTTCTTAATGATGTTGGTCGTAGAGCAACCATCTTCAAAGTTCAGCACCAGAACGTCGCCGCCGTTCGCCCAGACTTCCTCGCTACCCGCGATATCTTCCGGCTTATAGTCGCCGCCTTTGACCAGCAGGTCCGGCAGAATGCCGGCAATCAGGCGCTGCGGCGTATCCTCTTCAAATGAGACGACCCAGTCGACGGCTTCCAGCGCGCCGAGCACGATCATACGCTGCTCCAGCGGGTTAACCGGACGAGACTCGCCTTTCAGACGTTTGGTCGACGCATCGCTGTTGACCGCAACGATCAGGCGATCGCCGAGCTTGCGCGCATTAGCCAGATAAGAGACGTGGCCCGCGTGCAGAATGTCAAACACGCCGTTGGTCATCACCACTTTCTCGCCGCGCTTACGCGCCGCCGCAACGGCCTGTTTCAGTTCATCTTCGTTCATCACGCCGAACCCGGTCTCCGCGCGCCCGCGCACGGCGTTTTCCAGTTCGATAGGTGAAACGGTGGATGTCCCCAGCTTGCCGACCACGACGCCGGCCGCCGCGTTGGCAAAGTAGCACGCCTCTTCCAGAGTGTTGCCGGAGGCCAGCGTCGCCGCCAGCACGCCAATGACCGTATCGCCGGCACCGGTGACGTCATACACTTCTTGCGCCTGAGTCGGCATATGCAGCGGCGGACGGCCCGGCTGCAACAGCGTCATCCCCTGCTCGGAACGAGTCACCAGCAGCGCAGAGAGTTCGAAATCCGCAATAATTTTCAGGCCGCGTTCGACAATATCCGCTTCGTCTTTGCACTTGCCCGCTACGGCTTCAAATTCGGAGAGGTTCGGCGTCAGCAGCGTGGCGCCGCGATAGCGTTCAAAATCGGTGCCTTTCGGATCGATCAGCACCGGTACGCCGGCATCGCGCGCCAGCTTAATCATGGTCTGCACGCTGGCCAGCGCGCCTTTTGCATAATCGGACAATACCAGCGCCCCGATGGTACCCAGCGCCTGCTGAATGCGGTCGTGCATGGGCTGCGGATCGACGCCGGAGAATCCCTCTTCGAAATCCAGGCGGATCAGCTGCTGGTTGCGCGACAGCACGCGCAGCTTGGTGATAGTCGGGTGAGTCGGCACGGAGACAAAATCGCACTTCACGTTGACATCCGCCAGCGCCTTACTGAGCGCACGCGCTGCGTCATCAATCCCGGTCAGGCCAACCAGGCGAGAGGTCGCACCGAGAGAGGCGATGTTCATCGCCACGTTTGCCGCACCGCCGGGACGCTCTTCGATATTTTCCACCTTGACCACCGGTACCGGGGCTTCGGGGGAAATACGGCTGGTGGGACCATACCAGTAGCGGTCCAGCATGACATCGCCAACCACCAACACTCCTGCACGTTCAAACTCCGGCAGCGTTACTTTCATGACTCTCTCCTGCGAGATACAAACTTTGCGCGCGATAATAGCACACCCGGTTTTTTAGTTAAGCCATCAACCACTTCTGCCAGCTGGCGCTCACCTGCTGACGTTCATGGGTAAAGGCGTCCGGGGCGACGTTCCCCGGCTGTTCCTGCAACGCCAGATGATGCAGCGCATCGCGCAGCGTGGTGTACGCATGGGTCAACGCCTGCGCTTCTTCATCATCCATAATGTCGTTTTGCGCCAGCAGTTCCAGAATACGCACGTTATCAGACCAGCGCGTCAGCTTCGGTTTATCGTGCGCATAGCGTAGGACCAGATACTGGGTAATAAATTCAATGTCGGTAATGCCCCCGGCATCGGCTTTAATATCAAAGCGATCCCGATGCTTATTGCCGAGATGGGCGCGCATTTTCTCCCGCATTTCCCGCACTTCGGTCTGCAGCGTCGCCCCTTCACGCGGCGTGCTGAGGATATCGCGTCGGATGGTATCAAAACGCTCCTGCAGCGCCGGATCGCCATAGACTACGCGGGCACGCACCAGGGCCTGATGTTCCCAGGTCCAGGCCTCATTCTTCTGGTAGTCGGCAAACGCATCGGCAGTGGTGACCAGCATACCCGCAGCACCAGACGGACGTAAGCGAGCATCCACTTCGTAGAGAATCCCTGAAGAGGTGCGGGTGCTGAAGAGGTGCATAATGCGCTGGGCCAGGCGCAGATAGAACTGGCGACCGTCGATTTCGCGCTCCCCGTCGGTCATCACCTCCATCGGACAATCATGCAGGAACACCAGGTCAAGGTCAGAACTGTAGCCCAGCTCCCAGCCCCCCAGTTTCCCGTAACCGACGACCGCAAAACCACGCCCCTGGCGGTCATGCAGGTGCGTCGGCTGGCCATAACGCGCCACCATCTGCATCCACGCCTGCTGGACCACCGCATCAATCATCGCTTCGGCCAGCCAGGTTAAGTGATCGCTCACTTTCATTACCGGCAGCGTACCGGCAATATCGGCGGCGGCAATATGCAGCAGCTGCGCCTGCTTAAACTGGCGCAGCGCCTCCAGCTGCTGCTCTTCGTCCTCTTCCGGCACCCGCAGCAGATACTGACGTAGCTCATCGCGATAGGCATCGGTCGCCGTCGGTTGATACAGCGTATTGGGATCCAGCAGTTCATCCAGCAGCAGCGGATGGCGCGCCAGCTGACTGGCAACCATCGGCGAAGCGGCGCAGAGGCTAATCAGATGTTTCAACGCACCGGGAAACTCGCTGAGCAATTCCAGGTAAGTGGTTCGGGTGACGATACCGGTCAACAGCGGCGTAATCCGCGCCAACGGCACCGGCGCATCGGCCCGCGAACACACTTCGCTGAGCAGATGCGGCATCAGCTGATCCAGCACCTGGCGCCCGCGCGGGCCGATAGTGCGTTTATCCAGCTCTTTACGAAAATCGGCAATCAGCGCCAGCACACTGCGACGGTCGTCATCCGCAAGATGGGCCAGCGCCGGGCTGGCGTCATCCTCTTCCAGCGCATCCTGCCACAACTCACGCCAGTACTCCTCCAGCTGCTCATCCGGTGATTGCGCTTCATCATCGCCAATCAGGTCGTTGAACACTCGCCGTACGCTGGCCATTTTCTCTTCCAGCTGCGCGGTCAGCGTTTCCCAGTCATCAACATGCATCCCCCACGCCAGGCGAGCGCGATTAAGCGCATCCTGCGGCAAAGTTTGCGTCTGCTCGTCATTGATGCTTTGCAGCAGGTTTTCCAGGCGACGTAAGAACAGGTAGGCATCACGCAACCGGGCAGCATCGCCTTCCGGCAGCAGGTGCAGCTCATCGATCGCCGCCAGCGTCGGAAGCAGCGCCCGCAGCTGGAGCGCCGGTTCGCGTCCTCCGCGGATCAGCTGGAAGACCTGTACGATAAATTCGATTTCGCGGATACCGCCCGCACCGAGCTTGATATTGTCCTTCAGCCCGCGACGACGAACTTCACGGGCAATCATCCCCTTCATATTACGCAGCGACTGGATCACGCTGAAGTCGATGTAGCGACGGAAGACGAAGGGCCGCAGCATGGCGCGCAGTTCGTTGGCATAGGTGCCTTCGTTATCGCCCATGATCCGCGCTTTGACCATCGCGTAGCGCTCCCAGTCGCGCCCTTGTTCCTGATAGTAATCTTCGAGCGCGGCAAAGCTCAGCACCAGCGGCCCGCTGTCGCCGAAGGGGCGCAGGCGCATATCAACGCGATAAACAAAGCCATCCTGCGTCGGCTGGTCGAGGACTTTAATCAGCCGCTGCCCGAGGCGGGTAAAGAACTGCCCGTTATCCAGCTCGCGGCGTCCGCCGCGGGTTGCGCCATGTTCAGGCCAGGCAAAAATCAGATCGATGTCCGACGAGAAATTGAGTTCGCCTCCGCCCAGTTTCCCCATCCCGAGGATCAGCAGCGGCTGCGCTTTACCTTCGGCACTGGTAGGGGTTCCCCATTCGTTACAGCAGGCGGTGTAAAGCCAGTCGCGGGCGGCGACAATCAGCGTCTCCGCCAGCGCGCTTAGCTGCTGCAAACTGCTCTCTTCACTGACCAGCGACAGCGCTTGTGCCCAGGCGATGCGCACCATGATCCGGCGGCGAAACAGGCGCAGCTCACGCATCAGCGTCGCTTCGTCGTTGACACCGGCCAGGGCGGCCTGTAGCCAGTCGGCATAGTGACGCCACTCCTGCGCCTCGGGGGGCGAGTTTTCAAGCTCGGTCAGCCACTGCGGCTGCGCCACCAGACTCTGCTGGACGAAATCGCTGAACGCCATCACCGACTGCGCCTGCGGACTTAACGTGGATAATGGAAAATCCGCCGGCAGTCGGTCTACAACCGTCTGCCAGTGCTGCTGTAACTGTGAAGAAAGCGGCATTATAGGGGTCTCCCTGGCCTGAAATTATCGTTTTCCACTATGCAGCCAGAATGGCTCCGCGGCCAGCGCCTGGCGGCGGAAATATTCAATGACGCTGCGATCTTTGTGCTCAATAGCGCGACGGACTTCCAGCCAGTTCTCCAGCCAGGAGGCCGCAGCATCGGCATAGGCGCCGGCGAGCAGCTGAATGCAGTCTATGTCGCGGGCCAGACGCGGCAGCTGGCCGTCGTAATCGTCCCCCAGCGTCTGCTGGAACGCATTTTTTAACTCCGCCGCCGCCCGCGAAAGCTGGATATCGGCGAAACGTTTAAAAGAGCCGGCGATCTTCTTCTGCGCGTTCTCATTTAAAAAGGCGCGCCAGCTACGGCTCACCAGCCATTCGGTCAACGCGAGCTTCGCGCTGACTGCGGCAATGCTGAACAGCGCCGCCGGATCCTTTCCAGCCTCCGTCAGGGCAGCTTCCGCTTCCCCAAGCTGTTCGCGCAGCTGCGCGGTGGCCTTACGCGGCACGATACCGCCAAACAGCACCAGCGCATGACGTATCCGGGCGATGGCGCGAAGGATTTCCCCTTTTGCCATCGGATTACCGCGGCTCCAGACCTCGTCATGATAGAGCCAGTGCGCCAGCGCGTTTTCCAGCGACGCCTCCAGACCCTGCTCTACGCTGGCTTTTGGCGCCACCTGCAGAACGCCGAATGGCTGCACCGGGCGCGCATCGTTCCCCTGGGCAAGATGGTAGCCGCGCGCCGCTTTGCTGAGACTTCCCTGGCGCAGCACGCCGGTTTCCAGCAGACGACGGGCGAGCGCCAGCACATCCTCCGTCTTACCAGAGAGCAGTTCCAGCTCCAGCTCGCAAATCGCCTCCTGATGCTCGGGGGTTTTCACCTCCCCGCGATCGAGCGCAATTTCAATCTGGCTCTCCCCTTCGCTGACCACCCATTTTTCACGTTCAAAATCGGTACTGAACAGCGGCTGTACGTTTTGCGCCAGATCCGCGGGCAGTTCGCCCTGCGGCCAGACTTCGGCAGGCAGGCGTTCCAGCGCCAGTTCCGGGCTTGCCAGCGGGATGTTGAATTCCGGACGCTGATGCAATCCGCCCACCACGCGCCCGGCGATTTTCAGGGTCATTTCATACTGACCGCGATCGCCACGGATGCGCAGTCCCATATCGTGACGGCGCAGCCAGTTATCCGCCGTTTCATAGTAAATATTGAGCAATTGACCCGCAGGCGTGTGCTGGGCATTAAGCGCGTTAAGGTGCTGGCGCAGTGTTTCCACGCCGCTGTCGGAGACGATAAATTTTAATTCGATTTCTTGAGCCATGACTGAATTCTTCCGCTTCTTTGCGCTGCCGGGAAAATACGGCGAACTATCGCCGATATTTTTTGTCAGTAGATAGTATTTTGCGGCGATTCTCCATGCAATGCGCATTTTGCCGGGCCACCTCCCGGATGTTTCCGATTGTGGCAGAAAACTTTGCGTCGCTATGGCGATGCCACTACTATCGTTCAACTTTTTATGATCAAACGATGACCTGATGCCAAAATTACGCCTTATCACTTTTACTTTGCTGCCGCTCAGCGCCGCCACGGCGGTTCATGCAGAAGAAAAACGCTATGTTTCTGATGAACTGAACACCTGGGTTCGCACGGGGCCGGGCGATAATTATCGTCTTCAGGGCACCATTAACGCCGGGGAAGAAGTTTCTCTGCTGCAGACCAATGACAGCACCGGTTATGCCCAGATCCGCGACGGCAACGGCCGTACCGCGTGGATTCCGCTGAAAGAGCTGAGCACCGAGCCCAGCCTGCGCACCCGCGTGCCGGATCTGGAAAATCAGGTAAAAACCCTGACCGACAAACTCAATAACATCGACACCACCTGGAATCAGCGCACCGCCGACATGCAGAAAAAGGTCGCCGGCAGCGATACCGTCATCAACGCGCTGAAAGATGAAAACCAAAAGCTGAAAAATGAGCTGGTTGTCGCCCAGAAGAAGGTGAATGCCGCGAATCTGCAGCTGGATGATAAGCAGCGCACTATTATCATGCAGTGGTTTATGTACGGCGGCGGCGTGCTTGGCGTCGGACTGCTGCTCGGTCTGGTGCTGCCGCATCTGGTCCCGAGCCGTAAACGTAAAGACCGGTGGATGAACTAATTCGTCTTCTCTGCCAGACTTACGTATCATCTTGAGCAAAGTGGATACGGGAGAGTCAGGCGTGAAGATTTATCTGGTCGGTGGTGCAGTTCGGGATGCGTTATTAGGGCTACCGGTCAAAGACAGAGATTGGGTCGTAGTTGGCGCCACGCCTGAGCAGTTGCTTGAGGCGGGCTACCAGCAGGTAGGCCGCGATTTCCCCGTATTTCTGCACCCGAAAAGCCGGGAAGAGTATGCTCTGGCACGTACCGAGCGTAAATCAGGCTCCGGCTACACCGGTTTTACCTGCTATGCCGCCCCGGACGTCACGCTGGAACAGGATCTGCTGCGCCGCGATCTGACGGTTAATGCGCTGGCTCAGGATGCCGATGGCCTGATTATCGATCCCTACGGCGGCCAGGCCGATTTGCGTCTGCGCCTGCTGCGCCACGTCTCACCCGCCTTCAGCGAAGACCCGCTGCGCGTTCTGCGCGTGGCGCGCTTCGCCGCCCGCTATGCCCACCTGGGCTTCCGTATTGCCGACGAAACAATGGCGCTGATGCGCGCCATGGCCGACGCCGGCGAACTGGCGCATCTGACGCCAGAACGGGTCTGGAAGGAGACGGAAAACGCCCTTGGCACCCGTAATCCCCAGGTCTTTTTCCAGACCTTACGCGACTGCCACGCGCTCGGCGTGCTGTTCCCGGAAATTGACGCGCTGTACGGCGTTCCGGCACCGGCTAAATGGCACCCGGAAATCGACACCGGTGTACATACGCTGATGACTCTGACGATGGCGGCAATGCTGTCGCCGGAGATTGACGTTCGCTTTGCAACGCTATGTCACGATCTCGGCAAAGGGCTGACGCCAAAAGCGCTCTGGCCGCGCCATCACGGCCACGGTCCGGCAGGCGTCAGGCTGGTCGAGCAGCTCTGCGCCCGTCTGCGCGTACCGAACGACATTCGCGATCTGGCGAAGCTGGTCGCCGAATTCCACGACCTGATTCATACCCTGCCAATACTGCAGCCCAAAACGCTGGTCAAACTGTTTGATAATATCGACGCCTGGCGTAAGCCGCAGCGGGTCATGCAAATCGCCTTAACCAGCGAAGCCGATGTGCGCGGACGTACCGGATTCGAAGCCCGCGATTATCCGCAGGGACGCCTGCTGCTTGAAGCCTGGGAGGTCGCCCAATCGGTCTCTACGAAAGAGGTGGTTGCTCAGGGCTTTAAAGGGCCGGAGATTCGTGAGGAGCTGACGCGGCGCCGCATACTGGCGGTCGCGAAGTGGAAGGAAAAGCGCTGCCCTCAGCCTTGCGACTGAGGGCCCGGTTTTACCGGCGCTGAAAACTCAGAAGAAGATAACGTAAACCACTGCCGCGACGACAAAACGGTAGATAGCAAACGGGATAAACGAAATACGTTTAATCAGCTGCAGGAAGGTTTTAATCGCGATCAGCGCCACGATGAACGCCATAATAAAGCCGACGGCAAACATCGGAATATCGCTGGCGTTGAGGAAACCGATGCTCTTATACACATCCAGCACGGTCGCCCCCATCATCATCGGCACCGCCAGCAGGAAGGAGAACTCTGACGCCGCATAGCGGCTTACGCCCATCAGCATCCCACCGGAAATGGTCGCACCGGAGCGAGAGAAACCGGGCCACAGCGCCAGGCACTGGAAGCAGCCGATGATAAATGCCTGGCGATAGGTCATATCATCAATACCGACGGCACGCGGCTGTTTTGGCTTCAGCACTTCCGCCGCGATCAGCAGCAGGCCACCCACGATCAGCGCATACATGACGTTGACCGGGTTGAACAACGATTTGATGGTATCGTGGAACAACAGACCCAGCACCACCGCCGGAACCATCCCTAATAAAATATGAATCAGCGATAAACGGCCGCTTCCCTGACCTTCATGTTCCGGTGGTTTACCGAAATGAATACCGATCAGACCAAACAGACGACGCCAGAACATGACGACAACGGCAAGAATAGAACCTAACTGAATGACCACCTCAAAAGTATTTGCCGTCTCCCCTTCAAAGCCCAGCAGATGGCCGACAATAATCATATGGCCAGTACTGGAAACAGGTAAAAATTCCGTTAACCCTTCAACCACACCCAATATTGCCGCCACCAGCAGCGAGTGTATATCGCTCATCCAATAAACCCTTTAAAAGTAAAATGAAAAAACCAGATACGCTGAACCATTCCATCAGGTGATATTGATGCGGCCAGTCTGGAGACGGACGGCGCAGGAAATCGGAGCGTACACGGAGTACGCGTAAATTTCGAGTGCTGTCCTGACCCTGAGCGGCAATTAAATATCCCGATAGCCGGATCCTGTGACCGGTATAAACGCAATTTGTTTAACGAGTATGACCTGAAAAGTTTTGTTTCAGATTAAGGCTACGTCCGACTGCGCTCGATAATCACGCCCACGTTTGCCGCCCGGGCAACGGCGCCCGGTTTGCTGACTTTAATCCGCACCCACGGCGAGGGGAATTTTTCCAGCAGCAGATCGGCAATCTCTTCCGCGACACGTTCCACCAGCGCAAAACGTCCGCCTTCAACGTGACCAATCACCAGCTCGCTGATATCAGCATAGCTGAGGCAATCATTGACATCATCGCTGCTCGCCGCTTTGCGGTTGTCCCACGCCATTTCGATATCGAACACCAGCTTCTGTTCAATGGTTTGTTCCCAGTCGTAAACACCGATAGTGGTGATTACCGAAAGTTGCTCTATAAATACAATATCCATCACGACCTGCCTGCTTTTTGGCTAAACCGGATACCACTTCCGGCGAATTATGCGTATTATCCACAGATGCAAAGACATCCCCTAAATAATTCGCATTGCAGGAAAGCAGCGGCGCAGCAAGCGTTCTGGCTCCATGCACGCTCCGATGACGGCACGAAAGAAGTGCGCCAGCGCATCAGCGACGCGAAGGATAGCGGGGACAAAACGACATTTTCAAAATGGAACAGCTGATGAGTGCAATCGCGCCTGGACTGGTTATCCTTGCCTACCTCTGCGGCTCAATTTCCAGCGCCATTCTGGTGTGTCGTCTCGCTGGCCTGCCCGATCCTCGCGATAGCGGTTCCGGCAATCCTGGGGCGACAAACGTACTACGAATTGGCGGCAAGGGAGCAGCCGTAACGGTTCTTATTTTTGATGTGCTCAAAGGCATGCTGCCCGTCTGGGGTGCCTGGGCGCTCGGCCTGACGCCTTTCTGGCTGGGTCTGGTCGCCATTGCGGCCTGCGTAGGCCATATCTGGCCGGTATTCTTTAACTTCCGCGGTGGTAAGGGCGTGGCGACCGCTTTCGGCGCAATCGCGCCCATCGGCTGGGATTTGACCGGCGTCATGGCGGGTACCTGGCTGCTGACCATCCTGCTCAGCGGCTATTCCTCGCTCGGGGCTATTGTCAGCGCGCTGATTGCCCCTTTCTACGTCTGGTGGTTCAAACCGCAGTATACCTTCCCGGTTTCTATGCTCTCCTGCCTGATTCTGCTGCGCCATCACGACAATATTCAGCGTCTGTGGCGGCGCCAGGAAACCAAAATCTGGGCCCGGCTGAAAAAGAACAAAAAAACGCCTGAGCAGAAATAATCTGGCGCCCGGTGGCGCGCGCCGGGCCCCCTTTATCCCGACATTCTCTCTGAATTACCCTTTTTGGCAGCCAATCCTCCTGAACTCACCGGCCAGAAAAAGATAATCATTTCACAACAATCACTTAGCTATGTCTTATAACCAAAAATAATTTATCCCTGCCTGCCGCGATGTTTACTCTGAATCCTTTATAAGACAGCACAGAACAACATCATGACAGACGTAATCAACGCGGCTCCGGTCGCAGCGGCGGGGTCGCCTGGCGGGGAAGTACAGTGGATACGCGGCGCCGCTGACGTATCGCGTTTAATCAATGAGGGCAGCAGCGGGCGTACCAATGCGCGGATTGTTATGGGTATCGCCCTCGGCGGTATCTTTCTCGATGCCTACGATCTTGGCTCCCTGGCCTTTGGCCTGAAAGACATTACCCGTGAATTCAACCTGACACCCGCCGGCACCGGCATGGTGGCCTCAGCCATCACCTTCGGCGCCATCGTCGGCGCGCTGCTGGGCGGCTACCTGACGGATAAAATCGGCCGCTACCGCGTCTTCATGGCCGATATGCTGTTTTTTGTGGTGGCTGCGATCGCCTGTGCGCTGGCCCCCAACGAATACGTGCTGACCGGCGCCCGTTTTGTCATGGGCCTCGGCGTCGGTATCGATCTGCCGGTGGCGATGGCCTTCCTGAGTGAGTTCTCAAAGCTTAAGGGGCCGGGCAACAAAGCGGCCAGCGTCGCCATGTGGTGCCCGACGTGGTACGCCGCTATCAGTATTTCATATCTGCTGGTGCTCTTGTTCTATGCCGTACTGCCGGAAAGCCACAGCGACTGGCTGTGGCGGCTGATTCTGGGCTTCGGCGCGGTTCCTGCGCTGGTGATTATCGCCATTCGCAGCCGCTATATGAGCGAGTCGCCGGTGTGGGCCGCCAATCAGGGCAACCTGCGTGAAGCGGCCGCCATTCTGCGCAAGGCCTATAACATCAACGCCCACGTGGCGCAGGACGCGCTGGATAACCCGACGCCGGTGGTGAAAAAAGCGCAGTGGAGCAACTATTTCCGTCTGTTCCAGGGCGTCTATCTGCGGCGGACCACCCTCGCTACGCTGCTGTCGGTCGTCTCTTCCTTTGCCTATAACGCCGTCGCCTTCGGCCTGCCGGTGATTATCTCCAGCTTCTTTGTTCAGTCGATGCTGACCACGATTGTGATCTCCCTGGCGCTGAACCTGCTCTTTGCTTTCGTCGGCGGCCTGCTGGCAGTGCGGCTGGTGCCGCGCTTAGGGGCATGGAAGATGTCGCTGGCGGGCTACAGTTGCCAGCTGGCGGCGCTGCTGGGACTCGCGCTGATCGGCCGCCCGCACGGCGCGGGCGAAGGCATCGCGGCCGTGGCGATGCTGGCGCTGTTCCTGTTCGGCCAGGGGTTTGGCCCCGGCGCCCACACCATGACCTTTGCTTCGCTGAGCTATCCAACTTCGCTGCGCGGTGTCGGTGTCGGCCTGAACCAGACTCTGATGCGCAGCAGCTCAACCCTGTCGCTGTTCCTCTTCCCGCTGCTGGTTGCGGCCCTGGATACCCAGGTCTTTTGGATTATCGCCGCCGCGCCGCTGATTGGCCTGCTGTCGCTGCTCGCGATTCGCTGGGAACCGTCGGGTTATGACATTGACGCCGAAGATTATCAGGCGTAATAATCTTTTCGCTAAACGGCCGCCGCACAGGCGGCTGTTTTCTTGTTTTTAATTCATAAGCTTTTCATATGATCGAGATACTTTCGCGCCGATCAATACTCATCGCTGCTGTTTTATCTTGATTTTGCAGGGGCGTAACAACATTGCACAGCACCGTGTTACCAGAGAATAAAAAAGGCTGGCAGGCTACGCTGGACCTTCATTTTCAACATCGCGGCGGCAAAACGGTACTCACCTCCGCCCGTCATGTCGGTCCGCTCACCGTCCAGCGTCCCTTTTATCCCGAAGACGATACCTGTCATCTCTACTTACTCCACCCGCCGGGCGGGATTGTCGGTGGTGACGAGCTAACGATTCGCGCCGCTCTCGATAGCGGCTGCCACACGTTAATCACCATGCCCGGTGCCAGTAAGTTTTACCGCAGCAGCGGCGCGCAGGCTCATTTACATCAGCGTCTGACGCTGGCGGAACGCTCGACGCTGGAGTGGCTGCCGCAGGACGCGATTTTCTTTCCCGGCGCCCGCGCCCGTCTGCATACCGCCTTTCATCTTTGCCCTTCCAGCACGCTGCTGGCCTGGGATCTGCTGTGCCTGGGCCGCCCGGTCATCGGTGAAAGCTTTAGCCATGGCGCCCTCAGCAATCGTCTTGAAGTATGGATGGATGATGCCCCGCTGCTCATTGAACGCCTGCATCTGGCCGACGGACGTCTGGCCAGCGTGGCGCAGTACCCGTGGGTCGGTACTCTGCTGTTCTATCCCGCCAGTGAAGCCCTGCTTGACGGCGTGCGGGAACGACTCACGACGCTGGGCAATTATGCTGGCGCCACGCTGACTGACGGCCTGCTGACGGTGCGCTTTTTAAGTGACGATAACTTACTTTGCCAGCGGGCGATGCGTGATATCTGGCAGTTTATGCGCCCGCATCTGACCGGAAAGTCCCCGGTCCTTCCCCGAATCTGGTTGACCTGAGAGAACGCTATGGAACTGACCCCCAGAGAGAAAGACAAGCTGCTGTTGTTTACCGCCGCACTGGTGGCGGAACGTCGCCTGGCCCGCGGCCTGAAGCTGAACTACCCGGAAGCCGTGGCCTTAATCAGCGCCTTTATTATGGAAGGCGCCCGCGACGGTAAAAGCGTCGCGGCGCTGATGGAAGAAGGCCGCCACGTGTTAAGCCGCGAACAGGTCATGGAGGGCGTACCCGAAATGATCCCCGACATCCAGGTCGAGGCCACCTTCCCGGATGGCTCGAAGCTGGTCACCGTCCACAACCCGATTATCTGAGGTTTCGCGATGATCCCAGGTGAATATAAGGTGCAGCCCGGACAGATAGCTCTGAACGTTGGCCGCGCCACCCGCAGCATTATCGTTGAGAATCATGGCGACCGGCCGATTCAGGTTGGATCGCATTACCATTTTGCCGAGGTCAACCCGGCGCTGAAATTTGATCGGGCGCAGGCCACCGGCTACCGCCTGAACATCGCCGCCGGCACCGCGGTCCGCTTTGAGCCAGGGCAAAAACGTGAAGTAGAGCTGGTGGCGCTCGCCGGTCGTCGCGCGGTATACGGCTTTCGCGGCGACGTGATGGGAAATCTGGAGGCAAACAATGAGTGATATTTCACGTCAGGCCTATGCCGACATGTTTGGCCCCACCACCGGCGATAAAGTGCGCCTGGCGGACACCGAACTGTGGATCGAGGTCGAAGACGATCTGACCACCTACGGCGAAGAGGTCAAGTTCGGCGGCGGGAAGGTCATCCGTGACGGTATGGGCCAGGGACAAATGCTCGCTGACGACTGTGTCGATCTGGTGCTGACCAATGCGCTGATCGTCGATCACTGGGGGATCGTCAAAGCCGACATTGGTGTCAAAGAGGGGCGTATTGTCGCAATCGGCAAAGCGGGTAATCCCGATATCCAGCCTGACGTCACTATCCCCATTGGCGCGGCGACGGAGGTTATTGCCGCCGAAGGTAAGATAGTCACCGCCGGCGGCGTCGATACCCACATCCACTGGATCTGCCCGCAGCAGGCGGAAGAGGCGCTGGTCTCCGGCGTCACCACCATGGTCGGCGGCGGAACGGGCCCCGCCGCGGGGACACACGCCACCACCTGTACACCGGGGCCGTGGTACATCTCGCGGATGCTACAGGCCGCGGACAGTCTGCCGGTGAATATTGGTCTGCTGGGCAAAGGCAACGGCTCAAACCCGGACGCGCTACGCGAACAGGTTGCGGCAGGCGTTATCGGCCTGAAAATTCATGAAGACTGGGGCGCCACGCCGGCCGCCATCAACTGCGCGCTGACGGTCGCCGACGAAATGGATATTCAGGTGGCGCTGCACAGCGACACCCTGAATGAATCGGGTTTTGTTGAAGATACGCTGGCGGCGATTGCCGGACGAACGATCCACACTTTCCATACCGAAGGTGCCGGCGGCGGCCATGCGCCAGATATTATTACCGCCTGCGCACACCCCAATATTTTGCCCTCCTCCACCAACCCGACGCTGCCCTACACCGTCAATACCATTGACGAACATCTCGATATGCTGATGGTCTGCCACCATCTCGATCCGGATATTGCGGAAGACGTGGCGTTTGCCGAATCCCGCATCCGCCGGGAAACCATTGCGGCAGAAGATGTTCTGCACGATCTCGGCGCCTTCTCTCTGACCTCTTCCGATTCGCAGGCGATGGGGCGCGTGGGCGAAGTCGTTCTGCGTACCTGGCAGGTGGCGCATCGGATGAAGGTGCAGCGCGGGCCGCTGGCGGAAGAACGCGGCGATAACGACAACTTCCGCGTGAAGCGCTATATCGCCAAGTACACCATTAACCCGGCGCTGACCCACGGTATCGCCCATGAAGTCGGCTCGATTGAAGTGGGCAAACTGGCGGATCTCGTGCTGTGGTCCCCGGCGTTTTTCGGCGTTAAGCCGGCCACGGTGATCAAGGGCGGTATGATCGCCATTGCCCCGATGGGCGACATCAACGCCTCGATTCCGACGCCACAGCCGGTGCACTACCGCCCGATGTTCGGCGCGCTGGGCAGCGCTCGCCATCACTGTCGCCTCACCTTCCTGCCGCAGGCGGCGGTCGACAGTGGCGTGGCGCAGCGTCTGAATCTGCAGAGCGCCACGGCGGTGGTGAAAGGCTGCCGGACGGTACAAAAGACCGACATGATCCATAACGGCCTGCAGCCCAATATCACCGTCGACGCACAAACCTATGAAGTGCGCATCGATGGCGAACTGATCACCAGCGAACCGGCAGAAGTCCTGCCGATGGCGCAACGTTATTTTCTGTTTTAAGGAGTCCGGATGCTCTATCTGACCCAACGAGTGGATTCACCTGGCAAACTGACCGCCAGCCTTACGCTGCCGATCGATGTGCGGGTGAAAAGTCGTATCAAAGTCACCCTCAACGACGGTCGCGAAGCCGGTTTGTTGTTGCCGCGCGGCCTGCTGCTACGCGGCGGGGATGTGCTCAGCAATGAAGACGGCAGCGAGTTTGTGCAAATTATCGCCGCAGATGAAGGCGTGTCCGTGGTGCATTGCGACGATCCGTTCACCCTGGCGAAAGCCTGCTATCACCTCGGCAACCGCCACGTTCCGCTGCAAATCATGCCCGGAGAGCTGCGCTATCACCACGATCATGTGCTGGACGATATGCTGCGCCAGTTCGGCCTGGAGGTCACTTTCGCGCATCTGCCGTTTGAACCGGAAGCCGGCGCCTACGCCAGCGAAAGCCACGGCCACAGCCACGGTCATAGTCACGATCATGGCCACGATCATCATCATCACGAGCACAGTCACTAAATGCCAACGCCGGAAAAACGCCTGCGGTTGATGCAGCTGGCCAGCAGCAACCTGCCGGTCGGCGGCTATAGCTGGTCGCAAGGTCTGGAATGGGCAGTCGAAGCAGGCTGGGTACCCGATGCCGCCGCTTTTGAACGCTGGCAGCAGCAGCAGATGGAACAGAGCTTTTTTACCGTCGATCTTCCTCTGTTCGCCCGGCTGTATCGGGCATGCGAAAACGACGATCTGCCGTCAGCACAGCGCTGGACCGCCTGGCTGCTCGCCTGCCGTGAGACCCGCGAACTGCGTGAAGAAGAGCGTAATCGCGGCGCGGCATTTGCCCGCCTGCTGGCCGACTGGCAGCCGGATTGCCCGCCGGCGTGGCGCGTTTTGTGCCGGCAAAGCCAGCTCGCCGGCATGGCGTGGCTCGGCGTGCGTTGGCAAATCTCACTTCCCGACCTGGCGCTGAGCCTTGGCTACAGCTGGATCGAAAGCGCGGTCATGGCGGGCGTTAAGCTGGTTCCCTTCGGCCAGCAGGCGGCCCAGCAGCTGATTTTACGCCTGTGCGATCGCTACGCGGCGGATATGGCCTGCGCCCTTGCGGCGCCGGATAGCGCGATAGGTTCCTCCACGCCGCTGGCCGCCATTGCTTCCGCCCGGCATGAAACCCAGTATTCCCGATTATTCCGTTCCTAGGAGAGAGTATGCATAACTACAAACACCCGCTGCGCGTCGGCGTCGGCGGCCCGGTCGGTTCCGGGAAAACGGCCCTGCTGGAAGCGCTGTGTAAAGCCATGCGTGACAGCTGGCAGTTAGCCGTCGTCACCAACGACATCTACACCAAAGAAGATCAGCGTATTCTCACCGAAGCGGGCGCGCTGGCGCCGGAGCGCATCGTCGGCGTCGAAACCGGCGGATGTCCGCATACCGCGATCCGCGAAGACGCGTCGATGAACCTGGCGGCGGTAGAAGCGCTGAGCGAAAAATTCGGCAACCTCGATCTGATCTTTGTGGAAAGCGGCGGCGATAACCTGAGCGCCACCTTCAGTCCGGAGCTGGCGGATCTGACCATCTACGTCATTGACGTTGCGGAAGGGGAAAAGATCCCGCGCAAAGGCGGGCCGGGGATCACGAAGTCGGACTTCCTGGTGATCAACAAAACCGACCTTGCACCGTATGTGGGCGCGTCGCTGGAGGTGATGGAGCGCGATACGATGCGTATGCGCGGCGAGCGCCCGTGGACCTTTACCAACCTGAAAAGCGGCGATGGCCTGAACAACATCATCGCCTTCCTTGTCGACAAAGGTATGCTGCGCTAAAACGTTCCTGCACCATCCGGACGCGCCCGCGCCCGGATGGTGCATTCGACGCCCTCTTTTTATCCCCCCCTCCCCCACAGCCCCCTGCGGCGCCTGCTCTACGAAGTGGCATAAGGTTTGCTAATTACAGTCATACCTGACCATTAAGGAATGACTATGTCATCACTGGATATCAAAACTGAGTTACCTGCCCAGACCGGGCCATCAGGCTCCAGAGAAACCCTGGAAGACTATACACTCCGCTATGCTCCGCTGAGCTTCCGCCGCTGGGGGCCTGGCGTCGTCGCCGTGACCGCGCTGGGCGGCATCGCCTATCTGGCGGACTTCTCCATCGGCGCCAGCATCGGCATGGCATGGGGCACCACCAACGCGATTTACGCCATCCTGCTGGCGGCGCTGGTGATCTTCCTCACCGGGATCCCGCTGGCGATTACCGCCGCCCGCTATAACATCGATCTCGACTTAATCACCCGCAGCGCCGGATTCGGCTATTTTGGCTCGGTCATCACCAGCATTATCTTCGCAGGCTTCACCTTTATCTTCTTCGCCCTTGAAGGCTCGATTATGGCCCAGGGGCTGCTGGTTGGATTAGGGATCCCGCTGTGGATGGGCTATCTCATCGCCACCCTGATGGTGCTGCCGCTGGTCGTTTACGGTATGAAAGCCCTGACCCGCCTGCAGGTGTGGACCACGCCGCTGTGGCTGGTGCTGATGGTGGTGCCGGTGGCCTGGCTGATTGCCAAAGACCCGGCGTTGGTGGACGGCTTTATGAACTTCGCCGGCAAGAATAACGCGGCGCAGGTCGATTTAACTGCCATTATGCTCGGCGCCGGCGTCTGTCTGTCGCTGATTATGCAGATCGGCGAGCAGATCGATTACCTGCGCTTTATGCCGCCCAAAACGGCGGAAAATAGCAAAAGCTGGTGGCTGGCGGTCTTTTCCGCAGGCCCTGGCTGGGTGGTATTAGGCGCGATAAAACAGATCATCGGCGCCTTCCTCGGCTTTTATCTGCTGACCCGCTTCCCGGCAGTGCACAACACCGAGCCGGTACAGCAGTTCGTCAGCGTCTTTGATAACCTGGTACCCGGCTGGCTGGCGTTAACCCTGGCCGTGGTGCTGGTGGTCATTTCACAGATTAAAATCAACGTCACCAACGCCTATTCTGGCTCGCTGGCGTGGACCAGCGCCTGGACGCGCACCACCAAACGCTATCCGGGGCGGATTATCTTCGTCATCGTCAACCTCGCCATCGCGCTGGCGCTGATGGAGGGCGATATGTTCAGCGCGCTGTCGTGGATTCTTGGTTTCTATTCTAACTTTGCCATTGCCTGGGTCGTGGTGGTTGCCACCGATATCACCGTCAACAAAGGTCTGCTCAGGCTCGCCCCGGCGCAGCCAGAATATCGTCGCGGGATGATCTACAACGTTAACCCGGTGGGGGTGGTTTCGTTTGCTCTGGCGGCCGGCCTGTCGATCTGCGCCTTCTTCGGCCTGCTCGGTGCCACGCTGGCGCCATTCTCGCCGCTGATTGCGCTGGTCGTGGCGCTGGTGATGACGCCGCTGATGGGTATCCTCACCGGCGGGCGCTACTACATCAAGCAGTATGATGACGGGATTAGCGAGCCGCGCTACGACGCGCAGGGCAATGCGTCCATCACCGTTTACCAGTGCGTCAGCTGCGAAGAAGAGTACGAACGTCCGGACGTCATGCACTCGCACAAACATCAGGGCGCGATTTGCTCGCTGTGTAAAAGTATGGAGTAAAGCAGAAAGGCAGGCCGACGGAATGTCGGCCTGTGATGCACATTACGCCGCCGGCAGTTCAGCAAGCGGCCAGCGCGGACGGACGGTCACGCCGAGATCCGGTTTAGCGCCGGTACGCAGGCGAACCATCCCGGCATAGGCGATCATCGCGCCGTTATCGGTGCAGAACTCCGGGCGCGCATAGAACACTTCGCCGCCGCGCTTTGCCATCATCTCCGCCAGCTTCGCGCGCAGCGTGCGGTTGGCGCTCACGCCGCCGGCCATCACCAGGCGTTTAAAGCCGGTCTGCTCCAGCGCGCGACGACACTTAATCATCAGCGTATCCACCACCGCATCTTCAAACGCACGGGCGATATCTGCACGGGTCTGCTCGTCGTCATCGTTATTGCGAATAGTGTTAGCCGCAAAGGTTTTCAGGCCGGAGAAGCTGAAATCCAGACCGGGACGGTCAGTCATCGGACGGGGGAAAACAAACCGCCCTTCTTTGCCCTGAGCCGCCATCTTAGACAGCATCGGGCCGCCGGGATAATCGAGCCCCAGCAGCTTAGCGGTTTTATCGAACGCCTCCCCGGCCGCATCATCGATAGACTCGCCGAGCAGCTCGTACTGACCAATACCGGTTACGCTAATCAGCTGGGTATGGCCGCCAGAGACCAGCAGCGCCACAAACGGGAATGCGGGGGGATTATCTTCCAGCATCGGCGCCAGCAGATGCCCTTCCATATGATGCACCGGAACCGCCGGCACGTTCCAGGCAAAGGCCAGCGAACGCCCTACCGTTGCGCCGACCAGCAGCGCGCCAACCAGGCCGGGACCTGCGGTATAGGCTACAGCATCGATCTCTTTTGCCGTCAGCCCGGCCTCTTTCAACGCCGCCTGAATCAGCGGTACGGTTTTACGCACGTGGTCGCGCGAAGCCAGCTCGGGCACCACGCCGCCGTAGTCAGCATGTAATTTCACCTGACTATACAATTGATTGGCTAGCAGGCCTTTTTCGTCGTCATAAATGGCGATGCCGGTTTCATCGCAGGATGTTTCAATACCCAGTACACGCATGTCTTGTTTTACCTCGCTCTAATACCGCGCAGTTTAGGACCAATGCGGGTTGATGTATACCCTCAGCGTGCCTGGTTGGCGCAGCGAGGCAACCGGCGCGGCGCGAAAACCCGCCCGGCGGCACGTTGCCCGCCATGCAGCGTCAGAAAGGCCTGCAGGCGGCGAAGATAAAACTTTGTTCGCCCCAGGAACAACCCTCGTGTATACTCCTCACCCTTATAAAAGTCCTTTCAAAAAAGGCAGCGGTGCTTTACAAAGCAGCAGCAATTGAAGTAAAATTCCGCACCATTTTGAAATAAGCTGGCGTTGATGCCAGCAGCAAACCGAATTAATCAAAGGTGAGAGGCACATGCCGGTAATTAAAGTACGTGAAAACGAGCCGTTCGACGTAGCTCTGCGTCGCTTCAAGCGTTCCTGTGAGAAAGCAGGTGTTCTGGCGGAAGTTCGTCGTCGTGAGTTCTATGAAAAACCGACTACCGAACGTAAGCGCGCTAAAGCTTCTGCAGTGAAACGTCACGCGAAGAAACTGGCTCGCGAAAACGCACGCCGCACTCGTCTGTACTAATCTGTTGAGGGCCAAAGCCCTCAATTCAGACTGAGTTGTTGTTGTAAGGCCGTGCTTCCGGAAGGAATGCGCGGCTTATTTTCGTTTATGCATTAGCAGATACACCGCATCATGAAAGAACGTGTTCAGCCCACGCTGAGGCCGTCTGGTGATCGTGTGTATAGTTTACGGGGCCTATGGCTGGACGAATCCCACGCGTATTTATCAATGATCTGCTGGCGCGCACCGACATCGTCGATCTGATCGACGCGCGGGTAAAGCTCAAAAAGCAGGGCAAGAACTACCACGCGTGCTGTCCATTCCATAACGAAAAAACCCCCTCTTTTACCGTCAACGGTGAAAAACAGTTTTATCACTGCTTTGGTTGCGGTGCGCACGGCAACGCTGTCGACTTCCTGATGAACTACGACAAACTCGAGTTCGTGGAGACGGTCGAAGAGCTGGCCGCCATGCACAACCTCGAAGTGCCATACGAAGCAGGCAACGGACCGAGTCAAATAGAGCGCCATCAGCGGCAAAGTCTCTATCAATTGATGGACGGTCTGAATGCGTTTTATCAACAGTCTCTGATGCAACCCGCCGCCGACCCTGCGCGCCAGTATCTGGCAAAACGTGGCTTAAGCAGCGAGGTCATTGCGCGCTTCGCGATTGGCTACGCCCCACCCGGTTGGGATAACGTCTTAAAACGTTTTGGCGGCAATCAAGAAAACCGCCAGTCGCTTATCGATGCCGGCATGCTGGTGACGAACGATAAGGGGCGCAGTTACGACCGCTTCCGCGAACGGGTGATGTTCCCTATCCGCGATAAGCGAGGCCGGGTGATTGGTTTTGGTGGTCGCGTGCTGGGCGATGCCCTGCCGAAATACCTTAACTCTCCGGAAACCGATATTTTCCATAAAGGTCGTCAGCTGTACGGCCTGTATGAAGCGCAGCAGGATAACGCCGAACCACCGCGTTTGCTGGTTGTCGAAGGCTATATGGACGTCGTGGCACTGGCGCAGTACGACATAAACTACGCCGTCGCGTCGCTGGGGACCTCGACCACCGCCGACCATATTCAGCTTTTGTTCCGGGCGACCAACCAGGTCATCTGCTGTTACGACGGCGACCGGGCTGGCCGCGATGCCGCCTGGCGGGCGCTGGAAACGGCGCTGCCGTACATGACCGATGGTCGTCAGCTACGCTTTATGTTTCTGCCCGACGGCGAAGACCCGGATACGCTGGTGCGTAAAGAGGGTAAAGCGGCGTTTGAAGCGCGGATGGAGCAGGCTCAGCCGCTCTCCACGTTTTTGTTCAACAGCCTGCTGCCGCAGGTCGACTTGAGCACCCCGGACGGGCGCGCGCAGCTCAGTACCTTAGCGCTGCCGCTCATCACCCAGGTACCGGGTGAAACGCTGCGCATTTATTTGCGTCAGGAGCTGGGCAACAAGCTGGGGATTTTAGATGACGCTCAGCTTGAACGTTTAATGCCAAAACAGACAGAAAGTGGAGCGCCACGCCCCGCGCCGCAGCTAAAACGCACGACCATGCGTATACTGATAGGACTGCTGGTGCAAAACCCGGATTTGGCGCCGCTGGTTCCGCCTTTAGAGGGCCTGGATCAGCGCAAAATGCCCGGGCTTGGCCTGTTCAGCGAACTGGTCAAAACCTGTTTGTCTCAGCCAGGTCTGACCACCGGGCAACTTTTAGAGCAGTATCGCGGTACAAATGAGGCCGCAACCCTTGAAAAACTGTCGATGTGGGACGATATAGCAGATAAAGATATCGCGGAAAAAACCTTCACCGACGCGCTCAACCATATGTTTGATTCACTGCTGGAACTGCGGCAAGAAGAGTTGATAGCTCGCGACCGCACGCACGGTTTAAGCAGTGAAGAACGCCGGGAACTCTGGACCATCAGTCAGGAGCTGGCAAAAAAATGAATTGCACGGCTTAAGTGCCGAATATCGTTCGGGAAGCCCCCGACAGCCGCGCTGAGGCGCAGCGGCAATAATATAAGTACGCCCTCGCTTTAAATGTTGGCAGTTTGTCTGTCGACACCAATCAAACGAATTAAGTGTGGATACCGTCTTATGGAGCAAAACCCGCAGTCACAGCTGAAGCTTCTTGTCCAACGTGGTAAGGAGCAAGGCTATCTGACCTATGCCGAGGTCAATGACCATCTGCCGGAAGATATCGTCGACTCCGATCAGATCGAAGACATCATCCAAATGATCAATGACATGGGCATTCAGGTGATGGAAGAAGCACCGGATGCCGATGATCTGCTGCTGGCTGAAAACAGCAACAACACCGACGAAGATGCAGAAGAAGCTGCTGCACAGGTGTTGTCCAGTGTTGAATCTGAAATCGGACGTACAACCGATCCGGTGCGCATGTACATGCGCGAAATGGGTACCGTAGAACTGCTGACGCGTGAAGGCGAAATCGACATCGCCAAGCGTATTGAAGATGGGATCAACCAGGTTCAGTGCTCCGTTGCTGAATATCCGGAAGCCATTACCTATCTGCTGGAGCAGTACGACCGCGTCGAAGCTGAAGAAGCGCGCCTGTCTGACCTGATCACCGGTTTCGTCGATCCTAACGCCGAAGAAGACCTGGCGCCAACCGCGACGCACGTCGGTTCTGAACTCTCTCAGGAAGAGATGGATGACGACGAAGACGAAGATGAAGACGACGACGACGACAGCAGCGATGACGACAACAGCATCGATCCTGAGCTGGCGCGCGAGAAATTCGCTGAACTGCGCACGCAGTACGAGCTGACCCGCGATACCATCAAAGCGAAAGGTCGTAGCCACGCCGCAGCCCAGGAAGAAATTCTCAAGCTGTCTGAGGTGTTCAAACAGTTCCGCCTGGTACCGAAACAGTTCGATTACCTGGTCGGCAGCATGCGTAGCATGATGGATCGCGTCCGTACTCAGGAACGTATCATCATGAAACTGTGCGTCGAACAGTGCAAAATGCCGAAGAAGAACTTCATCACCCTGTTCACCGGCAATGAAACCAGCGAGACCTGGTTCAACGCTGCGATCGCCATGAACAAGCCGTGGTCTGAAAAACTGCACGACGTCAAAGAAGACGTTCAGCGCGGCCTGCAGAAGCTGCAGCAGATTGAAGAAGAGACCGGCCTGACCATCGAGCAGGTTAAAGATATCAACCGTCGTATGTCCATCGGTGAAGCGAAAGCCCGCCGTGCGAAGAAAGAGATGGTTGAAGCGAACTTACGTCTGGTTATCTCTATCGCCAAGAAATACACCAACCGTGGCCTGCAGTTCCTGGATCTGATTCAGGAAGGTAACATTGGTCTGATGAAAGCGGTTGATAAGTTCGAATATCGTCGCGGCTACAAGTTCTCCACCTATGCAACCTGGTGGATCCGTCAGGCCATCACCCGCTCTATCGCGGATCAGGCGCGCACCATCCGTATTCCGGTGCATATGATTGAGACCATCAACAAGCTCAACCGTATCTCCCGCCAGATGCTGCAGGAAATGGGTCGCGAGCCGACGCCGGAAGAGCTGGCTGAACGTATGCTGATGCCGGAAGATAAAATTCGTAAAGTGCTGAAAATTGCCAAAGAGCCAATCTCCATGGAAACGCCGATCGGCGACGATGAAGATTCGCATCTGGGTGATTTCATCGAGGATACCACCCTCGAGCTGCCGCTGGACTCCGCGACCACGGAAAGCCTGCGTGCCGCCACTCACGACGTGCTGGCAGGCCTGACCGCTCGTGAAGCGAAGGTCCTGCGTATGCGTTTCGGTATCGATATGAATACTGACCACACGCTGGAAGAAGTCGGTAAACAGTTCGACGTTACCCGCGAACGTATCCGTCAGATCGAAGCGAAGGCGCTGCGCAAGCTGCGTCACCCGAGCCGTTCTGAAGTGCTGCGTAGCTTCCTCGACGATTAATCGTTGCCGGAAATAAAAAAGCTCCCTGCGGGGAGCTTTTTTTTGTCTTCCATTCACTCTGTTGCCGTCAGGGAGAGCCAGCGCCGGTCCCCGCCGCAGGCTATCGACCTCGCGATGCCAGCGCATCATCCAGTTCACGATACGCCTCCACTAGCTTATCCAGCGTCGCCCGGTTCAGTCCGCTGGGGTTGGGCAGCACCCACACTTCCGTATCGCCGATGGTCACCTGCTGCTTGCCCCAACGCGCACCGCGTACCTGAAACGCTTTCTCAAAGGCCTGTTTACCGAGAATCGCCAGCGCCCGCGGCTGATACTGTTCAATTTTCAGCACCAGCTCCCGGCCGCCGCTGCGTAGCTCCTGCAGGGCGACTTCGCTGGCCTGAACCGTCGGGCGTTCCACCAGCATAGTGATCCCGCAGCGCGTATCGAGCAGCTGCAGCTCCTCTTCAGGCTTCAGCAGACGGTCGGTAAAACCGGCCTGGTAAATCACCTTCCAGAAGCGATTACCCGGATGCGCGAAATGAAAACCAGTATGGGCAGAGGACTTCCCCGGATTGATGCCGCAGAAGACCACCCGCAGGTCCGGCGCCAGAATATCGTTAATCATCTTTCCACCCGCTCAATACCTAAAAGGCGATTATAAAGGATTGAAAATGCATTGTTTATAAAAACAGCAGCCGTGCGTTTTGCGCTGGATTGCGTCTGCCAGTTACTTTATAATCCCTCGCCACGGCCCCTTAGCTCAGTGGTTAGAGCAGGCGACTCATAATCGCTTGGTCGCTGGTTCAAGTCCAGCAGGGGCCACCAAATAAAACAAGGAGTTAGATGAGAAATCATCTGACTCCTTTTTCGTTTTATACGAATCGGGTCAGGTAATGGGTCAGGTAAGGAATTGCCTCCCTGCCCTCTTCATCTCGCTGCCAGCATCCCCGGATAGTGCTTCGCCACGATATCATTCATCTTTTCTGTCAGGTCGATACGTTTAAAAGTGATGTGCGCGGTTCCTTTCTGGAAGTAACGTATACTGAAAAAATCATCTTCGTAAATATCCTTCGAAGGGTTATCCCGAATATGTTCCATCAATCGAGTAGTAACATCGCCACGGTTATCGGGTATCGGTTTACCATCCAGCAGAAATAACATTCGTTCCAGGTCCGCTAATTGATCCCGCCGCCATCCCCAGTTCAAACTAAATCCCCAGCGGCTATGCGTCACCAGATTGTTGACGATGATCTTTTTACCAAAGCTGCAGGGACTATTGGTTTTGTAATCCCACGACAGCCCTTTGAAGACATTGATAATGCCACGCTCAAACACATCCATTTTGTTCAGATGTAGCTGCTCAAAAGTACTGAGGATATTTGCCTCGCTGATGGCGGGCAGATCCCCCTCCTCCAGGTTCTTATGCCACTGGTCACGGGCCTGAGCATCCATCAAGGCCATCATGCCAGACTTCAACATCAAGTCTCGCCAGATACTACGGTCAATATTGCGGGTAACGGAAGGCAGCGCTTTGTCTACCTTTTCGGTCATCCAGCTATCGTAACGGTGCCCGGCCTTCATCGCCCAGTCTTGCGCTGTGCCACCGCCAATTTCTGAGGTTAGCCGTGAAATGGCATCAAGCTGCTGAATGAGTTGTTCTATCTGTTTCAGTGCGGCATCGCGGCCAGTCACTATGCGTTCAATACTGGTCGAGCAAATCAGCTCGCTATGATCGGTTAATACTTCAGCTTTAGTTTGCATGACATTTTGTCCTTAAAAAGCAAACGCGCCCGCCGGGTAATGGCAGGCGCATTATGCAATATGTAAACAAGGGAGAAAGCTCAGAAATTTAAATCAGGAAGGTTGTACGCAATATTCACCGTACTACGTTGTTACGGCTTTGCCGCAACAAGCCAGTTGCCTGCCGTGCTCGCAGAATATCTGCTGCCCGAAGATAAGGTGATTGTTCCTGCCAACTAAACCTTCTGCGATCGATACGAACAAGCTCGTATTTTTCCACCAGAAAGTTAACAGCATTGGCCAGCGTGATACCTGCATCGATATGTTCCTGTATAACGGATTCATCCCTGAACGGCGTGTCGTTCAGGGTCAGGCCGTAGTGTTGTTCCAGCAGGCGTGTCAGTAGAATTTGCCAGATAGCCACGGGTGACAGGCAGGGTTTTACCGCCCGCGAAGTTGCTGCAGATTGAGGTTTCATGCTTGCTCTCGTGAAAGTAATTAGCGCTTAGTGGGGTAAATGGCGATGTATACGTAGCCGCAACTGCCGAGGGTGTCGGCTTCGCAGGTAAAACCGGTGTGGTACAGGGTGACGCAATGAACGTGTAGGGGATTCAGTTCACCGGAGGTCAGCATCGATTCCATCTGGCTGATAAAGTGCGGGAATGTTTCATCCAGCTTCTGGCATTCGGCGTCACTGAACTTACCGGTGATACTGGCCCGGTCAGCTAGGTAGTGCAGCCGGTTGCCCTCCTGCACCAGACGTGTTCCCAGGCGCGGCGTGATATCGCGCTGCAAGCCCCAAGTGATGTTGCTCATTACAGTTCTCCACTATTGTCAGTTTAGGGTGATGCTCATCAGGCAGGCATAAGGCCCGTTGCGGTCCTGGCGGCGTTCGGCGTACACAGCCAGGACTCCTGTGATATCCGGAACGTCCCTGCCGGTGTAATGGCAGACGCTACCGTGCCACTGATATTTTCCGGTGCAGTAGCGAAAGATTCGGGACTCAGGATGCTGGCGGTATATCGTCATTGCCCGGCGTTTACTGATAATTTTCATGTCATACCTCACAGCAGACCGTGTTCTGCGAACGAATAGATTTGCCTGCCGCCGACAATCAAGTGGTCAGGGACGCGGATATCCACCAGCTGAAGCACCTGCACCAGTCGCTGCGTGAGGGTTTTGTCAGCCTGGCTGGGTGTTGTCTCACCAGAGGGATGGTTGTGCGCGAGTATCACCGCCGCCGCGTTGAAGTACAGGGCACGTTTTACCACTTCCCGGGGATGCACCTCGGTACGGTTAATCGTGCCTGTGAAGAGCGTCTCATGGGCAATCAACTGATTCTGGTTGTCCAGATACAACACACGGAACTCTTCCCGCTCAAGCGCGGCCATATGCAGTCGCAGCCATTCACGTACGGCGTGGGTAGAGGTGAAGGCCACGCCGGGCTCATGCAGGTGGCGGTCCAGAGCCCTGAGCGCCCGCTGAATGAGACGCCGGTCCTGTGGCGTCATCTCGCCGGGTAAAAAGGAAAGCTGTTTCATCTGTTGCTCCTTCGGTCAGTCGATAATACGCAGAATGGCGTGGGCCTCTGGATGCTGCAGGGCGTAGTCCCGCAGGCGGTAATAGTGTTCAGTCATGGCATCGCATTGGGTGCGACAGGCGTGATGGCTGTACGCAATCAGGCAGACAGCAATACCTGCGGCTTCTGCACTCATTTGGGCATCGTTGCCGTTCAGGCAATTAAACAGACGCCATGTCTCATCATTGTCAGACTCGGGAGCCATAAACGCCCCGCCATTGCTGAGGGTGTAAAAGGACCAGATACCACCGCTGTAGGTCGAACAGAAGCGGTCCATCCAGGCAAAAATACGCGGTTCCAGGGTTGTCCACTGCGGGATAGTGCCAAAGTGTTGCGGCCAGAAATCGATACGCTGTTCGTCGGGTACCTGCGTGACGGTCAGTTCAAATTCTGATTGGTTAGCGGGTGCGAGGTCGTACTGCGTCTGTGTTGTCATGGGCATGTCTCCGTTAATAAAAAACGCCAGCGGCGATGGCTGGCAAATGGGGGAATAAAGCGTGTTCGGGGAGGTGAAATGTGCGGGTAAATGCTTCGCGGTCAGCGGGTGGAGGTGCCTGTACGGATGCCAGAGGTGCGGATGTAGCGGTTAAGACTTTCAGCGGCATCGGGTTCAAAGTTCCATGCCCGCCAGACCATCCGGCCTTCAGTGTCACGAACCACAAGGCGGAAGTGACTGCCTTGGTCGTCTTCGAGGGTGATATTGCTGTACGTGGTAGTGACCGCTTGCGCATGTCTTCGGGTGAAGGGTCCCGGTGGCAGTAAGTGAGATTCAGGCATATGCCTCCTTAAATGCAAAAAGCCCCTGTTGCCAGAGCAACAGGGGCTGTGAGGACTACTGATGCCACTCTGGTTAGAGTGGCAGGATTATCAGAAGGTGACTTTCAGTGTGGCCTGACCGTTGTAACCGTCAACGCTGTTACCGCTGACGCTGCGGGTATAACCGCCCTGCACGCCCAGTGTGACATTCTGCCGTACTCGTGCGTCAATACCCGCCTGCAGGTCAAGCGACGTGCCTTTCTGAGACGGGGTGAAGCTGACATTGCTGCCTGCAGTCGCCGTGCCCATGCTCATATCGCCATCGGAACTGAACGTGCGGATGACCGACGGACGTACCCACCAGTTCACCGGAAGCTCACTTGCGCTGCGCTTCATGCTGTCAGCAAACCCTGTGACCGCAGAGGTACCCTGACCGAAGTCCATTTCAGACGAACTGCCAAAACGGATACCGGCGCGGACATGCTGCGCACTGCCGTCACCAAAGTTCACGTAACCGCCGTTGTCATGCCCATCATCCAGAGACAGTCCTTGCCAGACGTACTGCAGTTGTGGCTCCAGCACCAATCCCTGACTGATGTTAAACGGTAGACCGGTTTCCACAGAGGCCAGCCAGCCAGTGCCGTCAGTATCAAAACGGTTATCCGAAGAGTTGGCTTTCAGGCTGTGACGGGAGCCTTGTGCCACGATATCTGCCCACAATCCACTGGCATCATGAACTGCTGTCAGATAGCCGCCGATGCTGTACACCGTGTCACGCACGCTGCCTGCCGCAGAGCGATCGTCGTTTTTCACATCCACCGACGATTGGCCTACTGCGCCATACAGACCAGTGGTTAGGGAAAGTGTACCGGTATCATGCTTGAACAAGTCACCACCAAGCTGCATAAAACCGTAGCTGCCGCTGCTTTCCGGGGTGTCGCCCTGTGCAATGCCGCCGTTACCATCACGCCCGGTATGCCCGCCCTGAATACGTCCCCAGATCCCTTGGTCGTTCACGGCGCTGCTGCGCTGACTGTATGTTCCCGCCAATGCACGGTCGTAATCCATACTCTGCGCAAACAAAGAGGCGTACAGCGCCACTTCGGCACGGTAACCCGCTTCACTGGTGAGGTACCAGTTTTCATCGGCACTGCCGTGGCTCAGGGTGTAGTTGTACGCCCCGGCCTGCAATTTGCGGCCCAGCGCAAAGGCTCCGGCTTCAGTGGTGGCTCCGTTAATCGCATCCACCACTTTGATGCCGTTGCCGGTTGTTGCTAGGCCCAGCCCTGCATCACCGGTATGGGTGAAGTTCAGCCAAGTTTTGCCGGTTGCCTGTCCGCCGTCAATGACCAGCATATCGGTCGGGAAGGCCGGGTCATCAAGACGAATCGACATGTTGATGGTGCCGTTACGGCCCGTCAGATTGGTGACCGTCAGTGTTTCCGGGACAAATTGACTACCGGTGGCTGGAGTAAAACTGATGGTTCCGGCGTTATCGAGGTTATCGAGCACCGATTTCACTGCCGCCCCACGCTGAATATTCCAGCTGGCAGCGCTGTCGAGGGTGACGTCAGTCGGGTCAATCGCGCCGTTCATCACCGAGTTGCCAGTCAGGCGCACTTGGGTACCAGACTGTGCGATGATATCGCTGTTGATGATCGCATTGTTCAGCGCCAGCGTTCCCTGATTCAGGGTTACCTGTGACTGAGACAACGTGCCATTGCTGACCGTCAGGGTACCGTTACCCTCTTTGAGTAATTGCCCGTCACCACTTACCGAACCGCTGATGGCTGCGTTACCGTTGCTGAAGTGCAGTTGTCCGCTATTGGTGGCACTCCCTGTCAGCGATGCACCGTCGCCAAATGTGGTGGTACCAGTAAGCGTGCCACCTTGGGCCACATTCAGTGTACTGCCTGCACCCACTGTGGTGTTATCCGCACTGCCGTTACCCAGTACCGTGAACTGACTGCCGTTATCAAGACGCAGGTTGCTGGCCTTACCGGTTGCGCCGTCAATGCCGAATGCGCCGGTGGTGTTCGTACCGCTGACCGTTGCACCGGTATCGGCAATCAGCACACCGCCGTCATGCATTACGATGTTCTGCGCCTTACCACCGGTCGCGACGGCCAGAATACCGCCCTGATTAACCGTAGTGGTATCGGCGATGCCATTGCCTAGTACATCAAGACGCCCGCCGTTTTCCAGCAGGACATTGGTGGCGATATGCGTGGTGCCATCAATGAAGAAATCCCCAAGACTGTTCGTCCCGGTAACCGTGGAATCGGTGGTCGCCCATAATGCACCGCCCTGTTTGATGACCACATCCGTCGCGGAAGTGCCCGCATCCACCGACAATATGCCATCCGCTTCCACTGTGACGTTATTCGCCGACCCGGCCACTGCCGTTTTCCCGGCAACAGGTTCATCCTGCCAGATGGACACTTCCAGCCGACCACCACGATTCACGACCGAGCCGATAGCTGTACCACCGGCAAAAACCGACTGTACCCCGCCATTATTGATGGTGGTATTTTCCGCACGTCCACCATCCACCATCTGATACGACAGGTCGGTCAGCAATTCGCCGGAGGGTGAATCATCACCGATAGTGGTGTTCAGGGCAGAGCCACCAGCCTGCACACTCTGCGAGGATGCGCTGTTGCCGTTTGCCACCTCGGTGCCAGTACCATTAAGGATAGTGGTATCCGTTGCCGTCGCTCCGTTCTTCACCACCTGCCAGCCGTTCTGGCTAATCACTGTACCTTCGGCGCTGGCACCTTCATGAACGTACTGGAAGCCACCTTCCAGCAGGGTATTAATTGCCGAACCGTGCACACTCTGGTCGCCGTCCGCTTTAATCACTGTGCTGGTAGCGAGGCCACCAGCGGCAATAATCTGACGACCATTTGCATTAATGGTGGTATCTGTTGCCGTACCGGCGACAAACATCCCGTCACTGTTCTCCGCATCCGGGCCACCCTGTGCACCGGTGTTAACTACAGTACCGGATGCCTGCGCCCCGGCTTTAACCAACTGATATCCACCTTCATTAATAACGGTGCCGAATACGCTACCGCCGCTGTGTACCCACTGCGCCCCGCTATTGAGTACCGTATTTGTCGCCTGACCATGTACGCTCTGGCCGGCGCCGCTGTTGACAGTGGTGTCCGTGGCGCTGCCGCCTGTCAGCACGCCCTGCAGACCGTTAGCGTTAATGGTCGTCTGGTTTGCCACACCTCCGGTCTGAACAAACTGGCCACCGCTGTTGGCATCGTCATCATCGCCATATTCTTGACCGGTGTTGATGACCGTGTTGTTTGCCGTACCGAAAACCAACTGGGTGTCATGGTTGCTGATAACAGTGTTGCTCGCCACGTCTCCGGCAACGATGGTACTGATATTGTCCGTCGCATCATCAGCCAGTGCCGCAGGGCTTGCCACCAGTCCGGCAACTGCCAGCGCGAGAACAGCAGTGCTGCGCTTTCCTTTTGCTTTTGCCAATTCTGAGACAACAACAAATGCTCCCAAAACTTCGTTCCATACCAGCCGGTAGCTGGTGTTCAGGTTTCGCTTCATCATAAATACCTTGTTGTGTGTAGAATTTCCCCTAAAAGGGTATCGGCAAGAAGCTGATTTCCTTTAGGTTGTAGTTATGTTGGTGATTGCCTGTTGAATAAACTGAAAATGCGGCAGTGCTTGGATAAAACTTAAATCTTCTGTCAGTCGGTAAAAGCGCTCGTTGCGTTTAAAACTCTCAGTGAGGGGCTGCACAAGGTGAATATCACTGAGCGAAAACACCACCGGACGGTCGTGATGCTCCGCAACCAGGTACCAGTGGCTCTGCTGGGCAATCAGCCTGTAAGGGGCCAGTCTTTCGCAACGATTTCCGTCAGTCAGCAACGTGACGCGCTGGCAGGTGGTAATAGCCTGTACCAGCCGGTAAAAGGACAGCTGGGTCGCAGGTGAGCCCACAGAAACCGCATCTCCGGTCAGGCAGGGGGCACCCTCGCAGTTCAGCAGCAGGCTCACCAGCCGACGGTCCAGCCCCGGAAAGAGGCCGGCGATGCCGGTACGGTGGGCAAACGTCAGGACATCCAGCTCGCCCTGCGGCCCGGCCCCTGTCCGTAGGCGATAGCAGCCCTGATGGCATTCGAGATCCAGATAAATCAGCCGTTCACGAAAGTCTCTGTAGAGGGTGCGGACTGACACGTCAAACTCGGTCGCGAGCTTTTGCATATCCAGCGTTTCACCCGCTACGAGGCGGCTGATAATCAACGACAGCCTGACCGCCAGTCTGTCGTAGCGACGCTCTGTCGGTGGCATGATGGTTCCTCCGTGCAGGTTAACCGGTTGAAAGACATGAGATTCTAAAGGAGGGGGTTGTCAGGATATGTCTGTTGGAGCCGCTATTTTGAGGGAGGCCTGAAGCCTGAATCTGTCAGGCCTGCGCCATTTTTCGGTGAAATACTCGGCAAAAATTCCCACCAAAAATGACAGGGAGTGTCATTTATTAACACCGCCGTAACGTTATCTGATGCAAAGTGTGAACTCACGCAGGCCGAAAACCACTGAGCATCGCTTCCGCCATCACCCACAGTGCCCGGTTAAGCTTCACATCACCGTCTATGCCCCGCACGGCACGGGTATGCGTGCGCCCGCCTTTTGCGCTACGACCACTGAGCCCGCCCTTAATCAGGTTCTCCTGAATACGCTGGTACGTGGTCCACAGGTCGTTACTCTCATCCTGCCAGCGGCGCGGGGAGAGCACCTGTGACGGCGCAACCGGCTGGTGGTCCTCCCCGAACCGGTACGTCAGTGCAGCCTGTGCCAGTGCCTGTTGCGCAGGAGGCTGCAACAGCAACGACTGCATCGCATCCCGCTTCTCCTCCACACGGTCAAAAATGCCCAGTACCTCATACGCGCCTTCAATTACCTGACTCACCACGTCCCCCTTGTGCGGCACCCGCACCTCGCCAAACGACTCACCACAGACGAGCCCATTCTGACAAACTGCGCGAAATAGTCCCGGCAACATCTGGTACGAACTGGTGCCATCATGTGAATTCAGCAAAATGATTTCCGGCACCTGCTTACCGGTAATCTGCCCCTCCCGACGAAGGCGCAGCATGTGTTTCGTATGTTCACGACGACCCGGGTCACGTACCCGGGTCTGACAGGCAAAGAATGGCTGGAAGCCTTCTCGCTGTAAGCTGTCGAGCAGGGAGATGGTAGGTATATAGGTATAACGCTCACTGCGGGATTCATGTTTGTCCTCGCTGAACACACTGGGCACCACGCGAAACAGCTCCTCACGGGTTAACGGGCGGTCGCGACGGATAAGGTTTGCTGCGCCAAAGCGCGAAGCCAGACGGGTCATAAGCAGACTCCTCATAATGGGAAAACAAATAAAAGAAATCCCCGTCGCATCGGCGACAGGGTTAGGGAAATAACAGGGATGGGTTAAATACTCAGAAGAAGAAATCCCAGACGGCACGGGCCACTGACACCACGGTGGTGCGCACGGCCTGAATGACGGCCCGCACCGGGGCGGGTATCAGGGGAAAGGCACTGATGCTATCGAGTACAGCACCGACGGTTTCACCAAAATCGCTACGCGCCTGTTCCCGGACTACCGTCGTGCGAAAGGAAGGCTGGAGTTGCGACACCACCGGGCTGGTGGCCTCACGTGGCAGGCACTTAATCATTCGCTCGGCCATCACCCGCAGTCCCCACTGAAGACGGACCGACACGGCACACACTGGATGTACGGGCTGGAACAGCTCATGCAGCAGACAGATTTTACGGCTGATATTCTGCTTCTGCTCTTTGGACAATGGCCCCCCACCGCTGGTGGGCTCGACCTTATCCGACTGGCTGATAACAAACAGCACCTTATGCCGGTATGCCTCCCCAATCACTTGATGATAAAAGTGTTCATCCACTGCCAGCGCCCGGTCATCGGCCTTAATCAGCCACAGCACCAGGTCAAGCCGGGGAAGCTGTTCGCGATACAGCGCAGCATATTCGTTATCGCGAGCGCCACTTTCGCCCACACCGGGCAGGTCCACCAGCGTCATATGGCGGTCGCCAACCAGCAGACGAAAGCGTAAAGGTTCACGGGTGCAGGCCGCCACATCGCTGACCGGCGATACTTCGCCGACAAACAAGGCATTGCAAAGGCTACTCTTTCCCGCGCCGGTTTTACCCAGAATGCCGATCACTGGCTCGTAGTCGGTTAACTGGTTTATTTGCTGCAGAATCCGCTCTGATGCCCACTGTGGCAGACCAGAAAGCGATTGGTGAAACGACTTCAAACCTTCAGAATTGTTCATTACTACTCCTCTGAAAAATAATACAAAAACGGCAGAATCGTGAGATTCTGCCGTTAATCGGGTATGTTCAGAAGAATGATATCTATCTGAAAATAATTTGAATTAAGGTAAGTGACGAGCCACTGCCGCCTGTGCTCCCGGTCCCTAAGTCGTTAGGTTATTCTGGTATCCCTCATCCCCAGACCAGAACAGTGGATAAGGGCAAATTGCCGGAGGGGGCTATAGGGCATTGAGCAGCAAGGTTTTATAGTTGGATGGCATAAATATAACGGTATAAAAGCATCAGCCTATACGATGACTGTCTACGTTTAAGACATAAATTCTTGCTGTTACATAAGTATTAATGCTGATTATCATCAATTTGATTATAATCATGGCACTTTATGGATTACCATATTTAATATTCATTTTTTCCTATAGTGATGATTCATGCCTAGTTCCCCTTCTAAGCGGCTTGAGGACTTGAGTCTGGTCCAGCGCGAGCGGCTGGCCTACATCGATTTTCGGCTCTACTTCTTCGGTGAGATCGGTCGCCCAGATCTGATTGAACGCTTCGGTGTAGCTCCGGCAGGAGCTACACGCGATTTGGCTTTGTACCGGGAAATCGCGCCGCATAACATCACCTTCGATGGTAGCAACAAGATCTATCGCATCGGGCAGGAGTTCTCCCCGTTGTTCAAGCACGCATCGCAGCGCGTTCTGTCGGCGCTGGCTCTCGGCTTTGGCGATGGCGTGAACGGCCCAATACAGGCACTGCTACCATGCGAATCCCCCGCGGCCCTAAGCATTCCCAAGATGGATGTGTTAGCCACGATTTGCCGAGGAATCCACGCTAAGCGACCCGTCGCCATCCGCTACCACTCGATGAGCAGCGGCGAGTCCAAGCGGGTAATTGTGCCCTTTGCCTTGGTTGATACCGGCCTGCGCTGGCACGTCCGAGCCTTTGATCGCAAGAGTAGAGAGTTTCGGGATTTCATCGTCACCCGCATCGAAGAACCAACATTGCTCGACGAGGAGCCACAGGCCAACGAACGACAGGATAACGACATCCAGTGGACACGCATCGTCGAGCTGGATTTTGTGCCGCACCCGAGCGTTGAGCGGCCCGATATTATCAAGATGGACTACGGGATGACAGATGGTTCGATCAGGATGCGCGTTCGCGCGGCGGTGGTGGGCTATATGTTGCAGCGCTGGCGGGTGGACTGCTCACCCGATCATTGCCTTCGTGGACCGGAGTACCGGTTATGGCTCAAAGATCATCTCGCAATTTACGGCGTAAAAAATGCCTTACTGGCACCAGGCTATAGCGCCACTAAGAAGGCTGACTATTAATGGAACTGATCGACAATATCAACCGCCTACTCGGAGACGACCTAAAGCAGACGCTCAAACCTGGCGCTCGCCTGAAGATCGCCGCCTCCTGCTTTTCGATGTACGCGTTCGAAGCGCTCAAAGCAGAGCTGGAAAAAATCGACGAGCTGCAATTCATCTTTACCTCGCCGACGTTTACCGCTAACGAGGTTACCGACAAGATTCGCAAGGAACGCAGAGAATTCCACATACCGAAGGCTGACCGCGAACGGAGCTTGTACGGGAGTGAGTTCGAAATTCAGCTGCGTAACAAACTGACCCAGCGCGCAATTGCAAAAGAGTGCGCGAACTGGATGCGGCGCAAGGCAACATTCAAGTCCAATCGCAGCAAGGCACCGATGCAGCAGTTTACTTGCATTCAGGCTGCTTCCGCAGATACTGCCTACATGCCACTGCACGGCTTTACCGCCGTCGATCTCGGCTACCAGCAGGGCAACGCTGTCTCCAACTTCGTCAACAGGATGGACGAGCCGACGTTTACGGCGATCTACCTCAGTCTGTTTAACCAGATCTGGCAAGACCCCGAGAAGCTGGAGGATGTAACGGCGCAGATCTGCGACCACATTGCGTCCGTCTACCAGGAAAACTCGCCCGAGAGCATCTACTTCCTGATGCTCTACAATATCTTCAATGAGTTTCTGGACGACATCAACGAGGATGTCCTGCCGAACGACCGCACGGGCTATCAAGACACGCTCATCTGGAACAAACTCTTCAATTACCAGAAAGATGCTGCCACCGGGATCATCAACAAACTTGAGAACTACAGCGGCTGCATCTTGGCCGATAGCGTGGGCTTGGGCAAGACTTTCACCGCGCTGGCCGTGGTAAAGTATTACGAACTGCGCAACAAGTCAGTTCTGGTGTTATGCCCCAAGAAGCTGGCGGACAACTGGCTGAACTACAGCCGTAACCTCAAGACCAACATATTTGCTCGCGACCGGTTCAACTACGACGTGCTTTGTCATACCGACCTCAGCCGTACGAGCGGTGAGTCGTTCGGCACACCGCTGAATCGCATCAACTGGGGCAACTATGACCTCGTCGTCATCGACGAGTCGCACAACTTCCGCAACAATGACGCCTATAAGGACAAGGAAACCCGCTACCAGAAGCTGATGAACAAGGTTATCAAGGAGGGAGTGAAAACCAAGGTGCTGATGCTTTCGGCCACCCCGGTGAACAACCGCTTCAACGACCTGCGCAACCAACTGGCGCTGGCCTACGAAGGCGACTCCGAAAACCTCAGCAAGAAGCTGCGTACCGGCAAGACGGTAGAGGACATTTTCCGTGGTGCGCAGGCTAGCTTCAATGCATGGGCAAAGCTTCCATCGGAAGAGCGCACAGCGCGGGCTATCCTGGATTCGTTGGACTTCGACTTCTTCGAATTGCTCGACAGCGTCACCATCGCACGTTCGCGCAAGCATATTCAGACCTTCTACGATACCAAGGAAATCGGCCAATTCCCTGAGCGCCGCAAACCCTTGTCGTTCCACAGCCCGCTCACACAGAGAACGGATGTGATGAGCTTCAACGAAATTTTCGAGCAGCTGTCTTTACTCAAGCTCGCTGTTTACGCCCCGATCAGCTACATCCTGCCCAGTCGGCTCAAGAAGTACGAGGAGATGTATGACACTCAGGTTGCAGGGAAAGGCAAGCTTAAACAAATCGACCGTGAAAAGAGTTTGCAGGCATTGATGACGACCAACCTGCTCAAGCGCCTGGAAAGCTCGATTGAGTCTTTCCGCTTGACGCTCAAGTCCCTGCGCGCAAACCACACTAATACGCTGGCCAAGATCAGCACTTTCAATGAGACTGGCGGCCTCAGTGGCATTGACAGCAGAATCAATGACCTGACCGACCAGTTAGAAAACCTCGACGTGGACGACGACCTGCCAAGCAATGGCGACAGTGAGATCGGTGGCAAGATCAAAATCAGCCTCGCCGATATGGACTTGCCTTCTTGGGAGCACGAGCTGAAGGTCGATCTGGAAATCATTGATGCCTTGCTGACGTCGATGAACAAGATCACGGCAGCCGATGATGCCAAACTGCAGCATCTCAAGACACTGGTTCTGGAGAAGATCGCAGCACCGCTGAATCCTGGCAACAAAAAGGTGCTGATCTTCACCGCCTTCGCCGACACCGCTGACTATCTGTATGCCAATTTGGCTCCGGAATTGCTGGCCACACAGACCTTGCACAGTGCGAAAGTCACCGGCAAAGGGGCGCCGAAGAGCACGCTCAAGAAGAACTATGACTTCCAGGAACTGCTCACCCTCTTCTCGCCACACTCGAAGGAGAAAGCGATCGTGCTACCAAATGAGGCGGCAGAGATAGATTTGTTGATCGGCACCGATTGTATCTCTGAAGGCCAGAACCTGCAGGACTGCGACTACCTCATCAACTACGACATCCACTGGAATCCCGTGCGCATCATCCAGCGCTTCGGCCGTGTGGATCGCATCGGCTCACCCAACAGCAGCATCCAACTGGTTAACTACTGGCCAGACATCTCGCTCGACGAATACATCAACCTGAAGGAACGGGTTGAGAGCCGAATGATGATTGCCGATGTCACAGCCACCGGTGACGACAATGTGCTGAGCGCCCAAGCCAACGATGTGTCTTATCGCAAAGAGCAATTGCGACGTTTGCAAGAGGAAGTGATTGAGCTGGAAGACCTGAAAACCGGAGTGTCGATTACTGATCTCGGGCTCAATGACTTCCGAATGGACTTGCTCAACTATGTGAAGGTCAATGGCGAATTGAGCAACGTGCCAAGCGGGATGCACGCCGTAGTGCCTGCCAAGCCGGAGATGGGCCTACGCCCGGGTGTGATCTTCACGCTACGCAACCGGAATCCAAGCGTCAACGTCAGTCAGCACAACCGCCTGCACCCTTATTACCTCGTCTATATTAATCGCGAGGGGGAAGTCATTCACGATCACACCGAAGTCAAACGTTTGCTGGATCTGGTTCGCACCTGCTGCAAGGGACAAGCCCAGCCTATTACAGATGCCTGTCTCCTGTTCAATAAGGAAACGGCCGATGGCCGCAAGATGCAGATGTATTCGGACCTGCTTGGCAAGGCCATCCGCTCAATGATCGAGGTGAAGGAAGAGAAGGATCTGGACAGCCTCTTCTGCAGCGGAAAGACCACCGCGTTGGTCAATACTATCGTCGGACTGGACGACTTCGAACTGATTACCTTCATCGTGATTCAGGAGGCCGGATGAGTCAGTCTGCGCGATTTGAGTCGAATACCGCGTTCATCAACTATCCGAAGCAGGCTGTCTTTGGTCGTACCCTGCCAAAGAATAAGATCTACGAACACAGCGGCGCCAATACAAGACTGAAGGATTTGTTCGTCGAGCAGGTGGAGCAAATCGTCTGGCAATACAAGTTGGCTCCGGAAACGATCAACCTGCCCGCCAGGCCGGGAGTACCAGAGCTTCAGATTTTCTCAATCCAGCTCAAGACATCGGAGCTGAATCTGGACGTTTTGCGTTGCATCGATGGCGCGGTGCAGTTTCCCATCATCTTCGAGCTGAGCTTTGATGGCCGAACAAAGGTGATCGCTGCATACAAACGACCGAATGAGTCAGACGCCAGCCGTTGGGTCATGAGTGACTACTTTACGACAGGCTGGTTGCCGAGTGACTGTGAGCGCGCCGCCATGCCTTTAGCACTCGACCTGGGCGGCTTGTATGAGCAGACGCTTCACCGCCTAATCCCCACGCCTGCGCGCCCACGAGAAAGTCTCGCTGACTTGGTCGTACGCGTCGAACTGGTTGAAGCCAAGCAGCGTGAGGTTGAGAAAGCTGCCAGTAGACTTGCCAAAGAAAAGCAATTCAACCGCAAAGTAGAGATCAACGCGCATTTGCGGCAGCTTAAAAAAGAACTTGAAGAATTGACCGGGAGTGAGAGTGCATGACACAGAGCTTGAATGATGAGTCAAGGATACACATCGAGCAGATCGCCGGTGAAGCATTGGCGCAACTCGAAAGGATCGCTAAAACCGCTAGGGGCAAGCTCAACGATGGGCGGACACTTGGTTCAGATGCGCTGGCAAACATCAACACAATGACGTCCAGTTCAGCCATCCAAAGGCTGGATAAGATCAGCCAGGCGAACCGCGAAAGCTATCAGGTACTAGTGACAGAGCCTGCCATCGCCCGCGTTGTGGTGAGCGATGAAGAGGGAGATGAAAAAATCTACTACATCTGCCGCACGATGCCGGTATCAGGCTTTCCCAATTTGTCTAGTTACCGTGCGCCGGTTGGACGTTTGGCCTCGTTGGCAATTGGCGCAGAGTTCACGCTCCCCAATGGAACCGTCGTTGAGGTTCTTGAGCGGGCTCTACTTCGGCCCAATGCGCTTGCAGATGGGTGGGACTCTCGAGACACCGTCGTTGAAGCCGAGCATTTTGGGCCGTTCACCATCGAGTCGCTGCGTGCGCTGCTGACCGTGGTTGCGGGAGAAGAAGTCACTGAAGACATTATTGGCCAATTGCTGGCCGAGGAGTTAGTCAAGGCCAACATCATCGACGGTATTCGCCGCAGCGTTATTACAAAGATGGGACTACGTGATCAGCCCATTCTCGATCAATATCAAGATGAGATTTTCCGTCGCCCTATCGACAATCGTCTTTTGATCTTGGGCCCGCCGGGTACAGGCAAGACGACCACTCTGATCCGCCGCCTCGGCCAAAAACTCGACACCGCCTACCTGGATGAAGGCGAACAACGTCTGGTTGAAACAATCGCCTCAGCTCAAGGCATTGTGCACGCCAACAGCTGGTTGATGTTCACGCCCACGGAATTGCTCAAGCAATACCTCAAGGAGGCATTTGCGCGTGAAGGTGTTCCCGCCTCGGATCTGCGCATCAGAACGTGGCAAGACTATCGACGCGAGCTGGCCCGAAACGTATTCGGCGTCCTCAGAAGGGCTTCCGGTGGCGGTACTTTTGTTCTAAAAGACGGACTGACCAGCCTGACCGATGCCGCATTAGAGTGCCCCATTCAATGGTTCGACGATTTCAACGAATACCAGCAGAAGGCCTATGTGCAGGAGCTGCGTGAAGCCGCAACCCAACTCCACGATGCCAAAATTCCCGAAGTCCTTAGTCTCAGCACACGCTTGCAAAACATCTTGTCTCGGGCGGCCGATGGCGCACTGGCGACAATGTTTGGTTCGCTGGCGGTGGAGATAGCCAAAGTGCAGGTACTCGTCAGCAACCTGAAGGAAGGCTCGGACATCAAGATCAAAGCCGCACTCAACCTGCAACTCAACCGCAACCGAGGTTTTCTGGATGAGTTGGCCCACATGATCGATAACCTGCAACAGGCGCAAGCGGCTGATGTAGACGACCAGGATGACCCGGATGCCGATGAAGAAGAAGATGCCACCGCACCCCGTACAGGCCGTGCCGCCGCGCTCAATGCCTACATGCAAGCGGTACGCGCCCAAGCCCGGGCAGCAGCATCCAAGCGCACAGTCAGCAAAGCCTCTCGCAATGGCAAAATCATCGAGTGGTTGGGAGAGCGAGGGCTGACAGAAGCGGATCGCGTTGAAGTGGGTGCAAGCCTTCTGGTGCAGGCCAGTGCACGCCGCTTCGTTAATCCGGTGAAGCGCTACCTCGACGGCATCCCGAAGCGCTACCGTGCATTCAGGCGCGAACGCCAACCGGCAAACATCTGGTATCGCCACGAAGACTTTGAGGCGCGCGACATCCATCCCTTGGAGTTGGACATCGTACTGCTCGCGATCTTGCGCGCCGCAGGCAGCCTGCTCAGTCGGCCCAACGTTCAGCGCGACATTGATAGTCCCGCCTGGTCATCACTCCAGCCCATACTGGGGCATTACTGCAACCAGATCCTGGTGGATGAAGCCACAGACTTTTCGCCCATCCAGCTTGCGAGCATGGCGGCGCTGGCGCATCCAAGACTGCGTTCATTCTTTGCCTGTGGTGACTTTAATCAACGCCTGACCACCTGGGGCGCACGCTCTGTCGACGACTTGAAGTGGATCTTTGAGGATTTTGATATTAAGGAGATTACGGTCTCTTATCGGCAGAGTAAGCAACTGAACGATCTGGCTCGCGCCATGATCCGCGCTGTCGGTGGCACCGAGCAAAACGCCAGCTTGCCTGCGCATATGGACAGCATGGGTGTTGCACCCGCCTTGCTGGAGCACGCGACCAACGCAGAAACCATTGTCGGTTGGCTGGCGGATCGCATTCGCGAGATTGAGCGATTTGTCGGTCAGTTGCCATCCACCGCTATTTTTGTGAACACCGAGGACGACGTTGCTCCGGTTGCCGAAGCACTCAACACAGCCTTGGCGGAGCACAATATCCAGGTCATCGCTTGCCGAGAGGGCCAGGCTGTGGGGCAGGAAAGCAACGTGCGCGTATTCGACATCCAGCACATCAAAGGCCTGGAGTTCGAGGCGGTGTTCTTTGTCAGCATTGACCAGCTCGCCACGCTGCATCCGGCGCTATTCGACAAATACCTGTACGTCGGCACTACCCGGGCGGCCACCTACTTGGGTGTGACCTGCCAGGGCTGCTTGCCCTCCGCCATCGAAAGTCTGCGCCCGCACTTTTGCCAGGACTGGCAACAAGGCGACTGAACCTACAAATACGAATTCGAATTGTGAGTCGCTATGCCTTTTCCATAAAAAGCATAGCGACCAGAGGAAAAGAACATGGAAAAGCTAAAAATGCATTCACCCAATCTCACGCAAGACAACATCGCCCGCCTTCGTGATCTGTTTCCAGGCTGCGTCACTGAAGCCAAGGGCGAAGACGGCAGTGTGAAACTGGCGGTGGATTTTGACCAGCTACGGCAGGAATTAGCCGAGTCGATTGTGGAGGGTCCACAGGAACGCTACCACCTGAACTGGCCAGGCAAGCGCGAGGCACTGCTCACAGCCAACGCACCGATTGCCAAGACGCTACGCCCCTTCCGCGATGAAAGCGTGGACTTCGACACCACGAAGAACTTGTTCATCGAAGGCGATAACCTCGATGCGCTTAAGTTGCTGCAGGAGACCTATCTTGGCAAGGTCAAGATGATCTACATCGACCCGCCGTACAATACAGGGCGCGACTTCATCTATGACGACGACTACAGCGCAGATGTCGAGGGTTACCAATTGGCCTCTGGCCAGGTGAATCAAACCGGCGGAAAACTTGTGGCTAACACTGAAGCCAATGGGCGCTATCATTCTGACTGGCTAAGCATGATCTACGCACGTCTTCGATTGGCTCGTAATCTGCTGAAGGATGATGGCGTCATTTTTATGTCTATCGACGATAACGAGGTGGACAACCTGCGCAAAGTAGCTAGCGAAGTATTTGGTGATGAGAACTTCGTTGCGCAAGTTATATGGCAGAAAGTTTTCTCTCCAAAGAACAGCGCACGATGGTTCTCGGAAGATCACGACTACGTTCTGGTTTATGCGAAGAATGGCGACAGTTGGAGCCCCAATCTTCTGCCACAAACTGACGACATGATTGCTAGGTACAAGAATCCTGACAATGATCCTCGTGGCGTCTGGCAATCCGACAACCTTACCGCGCGCAACAGATACGATGCAGGACTCTATTCCGTTAAGTGCCCCTCTGGCCGCGTTATCGAAGGGCCACCGAAGGGAAGCTATTGGAGAGTGAGCGAATCAAATTTCAAGAAGCTTGATGTGGATAATCGAATTTGGTGGGGTGCTGATGGTGACAACATGCCCCGCCTAAAGCGATTTTTAACTGAAGTCGGCTTTGTTGAATAAATCGAACTTTTGCTGAGTTGAAGGATCAGATCACGCATCTTCCCGACAACGCAGACCGTTCCGTGGCAAAGCAAAAGTTCAAAATCACCAA
>OKOZ01000005.1_pt1 | contig 103296 bp, 90 predicted proteins | sample 1611111 | NCBI WGS metagenome assembly OKOZ01 (sample SAMN04436712, study PRJEB24849) | human gut metagenome | biome: human gut; feature: NICU; material: stool | host: Homo sapiens | place: USA: Saint Louis, MO | collected 2010-08-16 | reverse complement strand
GTGGAGGCGCATTATAGGGAGTTCTGAGACGTTGACAAGCCCTGTTTTAAAAAAAATTTTCAACCGCTCAAATTCCCGCCATCACGCCCATTTTATGGGCTATTTGCTCGTCATTTGTGCGACTTCCCGCGCAAAATTGGCAACCTGCTTCCAGTCGGTATAGACAACTTCTTTACTGGTATCCATTTCACCGCCGGTCATCTTCATTATCAGACGAATCATGACGCGATCGTACCAACTATAGCGCGGGTAGCGCAGCGCGCCGGCAAACACCGCGCTGCGCTGCGGTTGCCATGGTGAATTGAGCAGAAACTTACGCGTATAGCTATTTGTCTGCGGCGTGCGCTTCTCCGGCTTACGCGCCACGAGGTTCACCGAGAAAAACGCCCCCGGCAGCGCATTCAACGACTGCAGGTGTTTCTTCACGAAACGGTCCAGCGCCGGATGAAAGTGTCCGTAACGAATCGATGCACCAATCACCACGCGATCGTAGTGGCGCCATTCAACCTCTTCAGTACGGTTGAGATTAACCGTATCCGCATCGATACCCAGCTCTTTCAGCTCAGAGGCCAGGAAGGAGGCAATTTCACGCGTCTGCCCGTCGCGGGTAGAGAATAATATCAACGTTTTCACAAGCACTCCTGTTATTCGCGCCAGAAAGTGGGGGTAAAGAGCACCAGTAAGGTGAACACTTCCAGACGACCAAACAGCATATTAGCAATCAAGATCCATTTCGCGACCGGGTTCATTGTCGCGAAGTTGTCCGCCACTACGCCAAGTCCTGGCCCGAGGTTGTTTAACGTTGCCACAACCGAGGCGAAAGCAGAAAAGTCATCCACTCCGGTCGCGATGATCGCCAGCATGCTAATAATGAACACCAGCGCATAGGCAGAAAAGAATCCCCACACCGCCTCCAGAATACGTTCCGGCAGCGCACGGTTACCTAACTTAATACTGTATACCGCATTCGGATGCACCAGACGCTTGAGTTCCCGGTTCCCCTGTTTGAACAACAGCAGTATACGGATAACCTTCAGCCCGCCGCCCGTCGACCCGGCACAACCGCCAATAAATGCCGAGCACAATAGCAGCACCGGCAGGAATAACGGCCAGCGCGCGATACTGTCGGTGGTAAAGCCCGCGGTCGTCGCCATTGAGACGACCTGGAAGAAGGCCTGATTCAGCGTCGTCAGCGCCGAGCTATACACATCATGCAACCACAACACCAGCGTACAAATCACCACCAGCGTCAGTTGGACACCAATAAACATGCGGAATTCAGGATCGCGCCAGTACACCTTCAGACTGCGCCCGCTGAGCAATGAAAAATGGAGGCCATAGTTACAGCCTGAGATCAGCAGGAAAACCGCAATAATCGTGTTAATGGTTGGACTGTTAAAATACCCTACGCTGGCGTCATGCGTAGAAAAGCCGCCGATCGCGATAGTCGAAAAGCTGTGACCGATAGCATCAAATGCCGGCATACCCGCGAACCAGAGCGCAAGCGCACAGGCGACCGTCAACAGCACGTAGATAAGCCACAGCGTTTTGGCCGTCTCGGCGATACGCGGGCGCATCTTATTGTCCTTCAGTGGCCCCGGCATTTCCGCCCGATACAACTGCATCCCACCGACGCCCAGTATCGGCAGTATTGCTACTGCCAACACAATGATCCCCATACCGCCAAACCACTGCAGCATCTGTCGATAAAAGAGGATGGCATGTGGTAAAGAGTCCAACCCCACCAGCGTGGTGGCGCCGGTCGTAGTCAGGCCTGAGAATGACTCAAAAAACGCATCTGTTATCGTCAGATTCGGTTGTTCGGCGAAAATAAACGGTAGCGCACCGACGCTGCCCAGCACGGTCCAGAAGAGGACGACAATCAGAAAACCCTCGCGGGATTTCAGTTCGCCCTTCTCACGGCGGTTCGGCCACCATAATAGAGAGCCTATCGCCAGCGCGACAAAAAAGGTCTGGGTAAACGCCCGCCCCGCGCCATCGCGGTATATCAGGGCCACTAATCCCGGAAGGATCATCGTCCCCGAAAACAAAATGACCAACAGTCCAACGATTCGGGTTATGGCGCGAAAATGCATCTCTGGCGCTTCCTTTGGTATGCAAAAAATCAGGTGGGGATTATTCGTCAATCTTCAGTAATTGCAACGAACCACGACTAAAATCAGCCAGTTTTGTCGAAAAAGACGCCACTTCAGCTTGCGGAAGCGCCACACGAAGCTGGACGGAGGCCTGATAGTCACTGGCGACAATTTGTCCTGAGAACTGAGCCAACAGCGTTTCAACTCCGGCTAACTGCCCGTACTCACACTGCAAAGTATATGCGGTCAACGGCGTCTTGCGCTGCGTTGTCAGCCCGGCAAGCGCCTGATGGACGCCGCCGCCATACGCTTTAACCAGACCGCCGGTACCAAGTAAAATACCGCCGTAGTAGCGTACCACGACAGCCGTTATCTCGCCGACGCCGCTGCCCATCAGCTGCGCCAGCATAGGTTTACCCGCGGTGCCTGCCGGTTCGCCATCGTCAGAAAAACCCAGCTGTTGAGAATCATTGGGTGGCCCGGCCACCCACGCCACACAATGATGACGGGCGTCAGGGTGCTCCGCCCTGACGGACTCAACAAACGCCTTTGCCGCTACCACGCCGTCAGTATGTGCCAACAGCGTGATAAAACGACTTTTTTTGATCTCTTCGACAAAGGTCACCGGCGCGGCCGGTATCAACCAGCTTTCCATTACGCCAGTTTCAGGTCACGCGTCATATTTTCAACACTGTTTTCGTGGATGACGACGTTATCTTCAATACGGATGCCGCCAAACGGCTTCAATGCTTCAATTTTTTGCCAGTTGAAGTGTTTGCTAAACTGCCCTTCACGCCACGGCGCCAGCAGAGATTCAATAAAGTAGATGCCCGGCTCGATGGTCAGCACCATACGCGGCTGCAAAATACGCGTGCAGCGCAGATAGGGATACTTCGACGGCGCCGCCAGATGGGTACCGGTATCATCCTGCATGAAACCGGCCACATCATGGACCTGCAGGCCCAGCGGATGGCCAATACCGTGCGGCATAAACGGTCCGGTCAGATCGTTTTCAACCATGGCCTCTTCGCTCATGTCGGTCACGATCTGGTGCTTACGCAACAGTTTAGCAATGCGTTGGTGGAACTGGATGTGGTAATCCACATAGCTTTTTCCAGCCTTCATCGTGCTAATCAGAGCCAGCTGCTCATCGTTAACGTCTTTAATCAAATGGGCAAAGTCATTATCGCCGTGTGCCGCCCAGGTACGCGTCAGGTCTGCCGCATAGCCGTTATATTCCGCTCCGGCATCCAGTAAGAAGCTGCGCGCTTCTGCCGGCGCACGATGATCCAGTTTGGTGTAATGCAGTACAGAGGCATGTTCGTTAAGCGCCACGATATTGCTGTAAGGCACATCGGTGTCGCGATGACCGGTAGCCGTCAGATACGCCTGGTTGATATCGAATTCGCTCATTCCTGAGAGGAATGCTTCATGGGCCGCGCGATGCCCGTTAACCGCCGACTTCTGCGCTTCGCGCATGCAGGCCAACTCATAATCGGTCTTAAAGGAACGATAGTAGTGCAGGAAATCAATCACCCCTTTCGGGTTGATATGACTGGCAGCGATCTCCAGACCAAGCGCACGCTCCGGCACCGGCCCGATATAGGCGATATTGCCGCGCGCCGCAGGCAGCTGGCTGCCAATACCGTCGGCTTTCGGCAGGGCAATCACTTCAACCTCTTCCGTCCAGAACGAGGTCGGCAGCGGTTCAACGTTATGCCAGTAATCAACCGGCAGGTAGAACCACAGTTTCGGTTTGTTGACGCCATCAACCAGCAGCCAGCAGTTGGGTACCTGCGTCACCGGGACCCAGGATTTAAATTGCGGGTTGACCTTAAACGGGTACGGATGATCGTCCAGGAAGACATTGACCAGCTCACCGGAGTGAATCAGCAACGCATCAAGGTTAAAACGAGCTAAAGCATCACGGGTACGTTCTTGTAGGGTAACGATATGATTTTTATAGAGCGCAGCTAGTGATTCCATCTTTCATCCTTTGCTTTTATTCGATCGTAATTCCCCGCATCTTAGCACATCGGCCCCGGGCAGGGTGATTTCCGCCAGGTGTGATCAGACCAGCATTTATTTAAAGACTCATTTGCAATTCTTTAACATAAATCCCACACTCCGTTGCATCTGGTACGACCAGATCACATTGCTGGATTCAGGAGACTGACATGCTCTACAAAGGCGACAACCTGTACCTCGACTGGCTGGAAGATGGCATTGCCGAACTGGTGTTCGATGCTCCCGGCTCGGTGAACAAGCTCGATACCGCAACCGTAGCCAGCCTCGGTGAGGCGCTGGACGTACTCGAAAAACAACACGATCTTAAGGGGCTGTTGCTGCGCTCCGGGAAAGCGGCCTTCATTGTCGGCGCTGACATCACCGAATTTTTGTCCCTGTTCCTGGTACCACAGGAGCAGTTGAGCCAGTGGCTCCATTTTGCCAACAGCGTCTTTAACCGCCTGGAAGATTTACCGGTACCGACTATTTCTGCGGTGAACGGCTATGCGCTGGGCGGCGGCTGCGAGTGCGTGCTGGCGACGGACTACCGTCTGGCTACGCCGGATCTGCGTATCGGCCTGCCGGAAACCAAACTGGGTATCATGCCGGGCTTTGGCGGCTCAGTACGAATGCCGCGTCTGCTCGGCGCCGATAGCGCGCTGGAAATTATTGCCGCCGGGAAAGATGTTAGTGCCGATCAGGCGCTGAAAATCGGCCTCGTCGACGGTATCGTTAAACCAGAGAAACTGCGCGATGGCGCACTCGCCATTCTGCGTCAGGCCATTAACGGCGACCTGGACTGGAAAGCGAAGCGCCAGCCGAAGCTGGAGCCATTGAAGCTCAGTAAAATTGAAGCGGCCATGAGCTTCACTATCGCCAAAGGCATGGTGGCGCAGACCGCCGGGAAACACTATCCGGCGCCGATAACAGCGGTAAAAACCATCGAAGCGGCCGCTCGTTTCGGCCGCGAAGAGGCGCTGAATCTGGAAAACCAAAGTTTTGTCCCGCTGGCGCACACCAAAGAGGCCCGCGCGCTGGTCGGTATCTTCCTTAACGATCAGTATGTCAAAGCCAAAGCGAAGAAGCTGACCAAAAACGTTGAGACGCCGAAACAGGCCGCCGTGCTGGGGGCCGGGATCATGGGTGGCGGTATCGCGTATCAGTCCGCCTGGAAAGGCGTGCCGGTGATCATGAAGGACATTAACGACAAATCGCTGACGCTCGGCATGAACGAAGCCGCTAAGCTGCTCAACAAGCAGCTTGAGCGCGGCAAAATCGATGGGCTGAAGCTGGCCGGCGTTATTGGCACGATTCACCCGACCCTCGATTATGCTGGTTTTGAGCGCGTAGATGTCGTGGTCGAAGCCGTCGTCGAGAATCCGAAAGTGAAAAAGGCCGTGCTGGCGGAAACCGAAGAGAAAGTCCACCCGGATACGGTTCTGGCTTCTAACACTTCAACGATTCCAATCGGTGAACTGGCCAGCGTCCTGAAACGTCCGGAAAACTTCTGCGGTATGCACTTCTTTAACCCGGTGCATCGCATGCCGCTGGTAGAAGTGATTCGCGGGGAAAAAACCTCAGATGACACCATCGCAAAAGTCGTGGCCTGGGCGAGCAAAATGGGCAAAACGCCGATCGTGGTTAACGATTGCCCCGGCTTCTTCGTCAACCGCGTGCTGTTCCCCTACTTTGCGGGATTCAGCCAACTGCTTCGCGACGGCGCGGACTTCCGCAAAGTCGATAAGGTGATGGAGAAACTGTTTGGCTGGCCAATGGGCCCGGCATACCTGCTCGACGTGGTCGGCATCGACACCGCACACCACGCGCAGGCGGTGATGGCCGCCGGCTTCCCGCAGCGCATGCAGAAAGATTATCGCGACGCGATCGACGCGCTGTTCGACGCCAGCCGTTTCGGCCAGAAAAACGGTCTCGGCTTCTGGCGGTATAAAGAAGACAGTAAAGGCAAACCGAAGAAAGAAGAAGACCCGGCCGTCGACGCCCTGCTGGCGGAAGTCAGTCAGCCAAAACATGACTTCAGCGACGATGAGATTATCGCCCGGATGATGATTCCGATGGTCAACGAAGTGGTCCGCTGCCTGGAGGAAGACATTATCGCCAGCCCGGCGGAAGCGGATATGGCGCTGGTTTATGGTCTCGGCTTCCCTCCGTTCCACGGCGGCGCATTCCGCTGGCTGGATACCCTGGGCAGCGCAAAATATCTCGATATGGCGCAGCAGTACCAGCACCTCGGTCCGCTGTATGAAGTGCCGGAAGGACTGCGTAATAAAGCGCGCCATAACGAACCCTATTATCCCCCGGTAGAACCAGCCCGCCCGGCGGGCGTTCTGAAAACGGCTTAAGGAGTCACAATGGAACAGGTTGTCATTGTTGATGCAGTTCGCACCCCGATGGGCCGTTCGAAGGGCGGCGCCTTTCGCCACGTGCGCGCGGAAGACCTCTCTGCGCACCTGATGCGTAGCCTGCTGTCGCGTAACCCGTCGCTTGATCCGGCCGCGATTGACGATATTTACTGGGGCTGCGTACAGCAAACGCTGGAGCAAGGTTTCAACATTGCGCGTAACGCCGCGCTGCTGGCCGAGATTCCGCATTCGGTACCGGCCACGACGGTCAACCGCCTGTGCGGTTCATCGATGCAGGCGCTGCACGATGCGGCGCGCATGATCATGACCGGCGACGCCAGCGTCTGCCTGATTGGCGGCGTGGAGCATATGGGCCACGTCCCGATGAGCCATGGCGTGGATTTTCACCCGGGTCTGAGTCGTAACGTGGCAAAAGCGGCCGGTATGATGGGGTTGACCGCCGAAATGCTGGCGCGTCTGCACGGCATCAGCCGGGAAATGCAGGACCAGTTCGCCGCGCGTTCCCACGCTCGCGCATGGGCGGCAACGCAGTCCGGCGCATTTAAAGCGGAAATCATTCCGACAGGCGGCCATGATGCCGACGGCGTGCTGAAGTCATTTAACTATGACGAAGTGATCCGCCCGGAAACGACCGTGGAAGCGCTGGCTGCATTAAGACCCGCATTCGATCCGGTGACCGGCACCGTCACGGCAGGAACTTCATCCGCGCTCTCCGACGGCGCAGCCGCCATGTTATTAATGAGCGAAAGCCGTGCCCGCGAACTGGGGCTGAAACCGCGCGCTCGCGTGCGCTCCATGACGGTGGTCGGCTGTGACCCATCGATTATGGGTTATGGTCCGGTACCGGCATCAAAGCTGGCGCTGAAAAAGGCCGGACTGGCTACCAGCGATATCGACGTTTTTGAAATGAATGAGGCCTTTGCCGCGCAGATCCTGCCGTGCATTAAAGATCTTGGCCTGATGGAGCAGATCGACGAGAAGATCAATCTCAACGGCGGCGCGATTGCCCTGGGTCACCCGCTCGGCTGCTCCGGCGCACGTATCAGTACAACCTTGATTAACCAGATGGAGCGTAAAGACGCACAGTTCGGTCTGGCTACCATGTGTATTGGTTTAGGTCAGGGCATTGCGACGGTATTCGAGCGTGTTTGATTAAAGAGTTATCTCAAAACCATGGGTGCCAGAACAAGGCGGCAAGCGAATGGCCAATTCGTCAGGAACGAATTTGAACAGCCGAAGGCTGCCTTTGGTGAGGGACGCGGATGTCCCTTATTCATCCCGATGAACTTACCCACCGTCAGTGATTCGGGTAAATAAGCGCAGCCAACGCAGTTATGGTGACCATGGCGAAGAGAGGGGGTTTAGTTGCCGTTTTTCCCGCCTGTCAGGGGCGGGTTTTTTATTTCTGCCGTTCTCTTCCCTCTCCCTGAAGAAGAGGGCATGAGAATCAGATAAAGGCAAACGCATCGCCAAACAGGCGATCTTCGCGGGCATTGCGCTCATTGCAGAACAGCTCACGGGCAATTTTTGCCATTTCGAAGCGGCCGGCAATATAAATATCATGCTCTGCCAGAGTGCCATAGTCCTGCAGTACCGAGGTCAACACGGTGCCAGAGCGCCCACGCCACTCTTCTTCCGGCTGTTCCACCACCGGCTCAACACGCAGACCCGGGTGCTCCACACTCAGCGCTTCCAGCTCTGCCAGATCGTAGAGATGTTTCGCTTCGCGACCGCCCCAGTACACTGCGATATCGCGGTTCGGGTTACGAGCCAGCGCCGTGAGCAGAATGGAACGCACATAGGAGAACCCGGTTCCTCCGGCGATGAGAATGAGCGGACGATCTTCGTCCTCACGCAGCCAGGCCTCACCATGCGGAATATCAACCTCGATCTCGCGCTCTTTCAGAATGCGATCCATCACCGCCATCGCATACAGGTTGAGCTCAGAGGCGCCGATATGCAGTTCAATACATTCCTGCTCCGCCGGAGTGGAAGCCATGGAGAACGGACGCTTGTCACGCTCGTCCATTACCACCATCAAATATTGACCAGCGCGGAAAGAAAACGCCGCTTCCGGCACTAATCGAACGCGATACACGGTATCGGTAATTGCCTCCACCGAGGTCACTTTACAGCTTAAGGTTGTCATGCGTCCCCTCTGTCGGGTCTATAGAGCAAAACAGCGGCGTTAGCCCCGCTTACTGTTATTTAAAGATAGCCAGCTCATCCCAGATGGCGTCAACGCGCGCCGTCACCTCAGGATCCTTCTTAATAGGACGACCCCATTCACGCTGGGTTTCGCCTGGCCATTTATTTGTGGCATCCAGCCCCATTTTTGAACCCAGGCCGGAAACCGGCGAGGCAAAATCCAGATAATCGATCGGCGTATTTTCTACCAGTACCGTATCACGAGCCGGGTCCATTCGGGTAGTAATCGCCCAGATCACGTCGTTCCAGTCGCGTGCATTAACGTCATCATCGCAGACGATCACGAACTTGGTGTACATAAACTGGCGCAGGAATGACCACACGCCCATCATGACGCGCCTGGCATGTCCGGCGTACTGTTTCTTCATCGTGACCACGGCCAGACGATAAGAGCAACCTTCCGGCGGCAGGTAGAAATCAACAATTTCAGGGAACTGCTTTTGCAGAATCGGCACGAAGACTTCGTTCAGCGCGACGCCCAGGACCGCAGGTTCATCCGGCGGGCGTCCGGTATACGTTGAATGATAAATCGCATCTTCACGCTGAGTGATATGCGTAACCGTAAATACCGGGAAATTATCCACTTCATTGTAGTAGCCGGTATGATCGCCGTACGGCCCTTCCGGTGCCATTTCACCTGGCTCAATATACCCTTCCAGCACAATTTCCGCGCTGGCCGGTACTTCAAGATCGTTGGAAATGCACTTGACCACTTCCGTTTTGGTGCCGCGTAGCAGGCCGGCAAACGCATACTCTGACAGCGTATCGGGAACCGGAGTGACGGCCCCAAGGATGGTCGCCGGGTCAGCGCCCAGCGCCACGGAAACCGGAAAACGTTCGTCCGGATGAGCCGCACACCACTCCTGAAAATCCAGCGCGCCGCCGCGATGGGAGAGCCAGCGCATGATCAGCTTGTTCTTACCAATGAGCTGCTGGCGATAGATGCCCAGGTTCTGCCGTTCCTTATGCGGACCACGAGTAACCGTCAGTCCCCAGGTAATCAGCGGGGCAGCATCTTCTGGCCAGCAGGTCATGATCGGGATACGCGTCAAATCAACGTTGTCGCCTTCAATGATCTTTTGCTGGCAGGGTGCTCCGCGCAGGCGCTTTGTCGGCATATTCAAGACCTGCCTGAACTGCGGCAGCTTATCGAACAGATCGCGAAAGCCTTTCGGCGGTTCCGGCTCTTTCAGAAAAGCCAGCAGCTTACCCACTTCACGCAACGAGCTGACATCCTCCTGCCCCATTCCCATGGCGACGCGGCGCGGAGTGCCAAACAGATTGCACAACACGGGCATGGTGTAGCCTTTGGGGTTTTCAAAAAGCAGGGCCGGGCCGCCGGCACGTAAAGTGCGATCGGCAATTTCGGTGATCTCAAGGTGCGGATCGACCGGCAGGGATATTCTTTTCAGTTCGCCCTGCTGCTCCAGTAATGTCAGAAAGTCGCGTAGATCGTGGTATTTCATGGAGTTATTATTAACCTCTATACAGGCGGCTGATTATACGGTGTTCGCCAGCGCCATGCTGTACTTTTGTTAAATTAGAGTGAAAGAACATAGAATTTTTGATTTCACTTATATTGGCTTTCGCGATCGCCCCAGGCTTTTGTTATGCTTGCAGCTAATAGAGTGGAAAGAGTTATTATGCAAGCCTGGTATTTACTGTATTGCAAACGTGGGCAGCTTCAGCGCGCCCAGGAACACCTCGAACGACAGGCAGTGAATTGCCTGATGCCGACGATCGCACTGGAAAAAATCATCCGCGGCAAACGCACTACGGTCAGTGAACCTTTGTTCCCCAATTACCTGTTTGTCGAATTCGATCCGGAAATTATCCACACTACAACTATCAGCGCCACGCGAGGTGTGAATAACTTCGTGCGCTTTGGCGCCCAGCCAGCCACGGTACCGTCCGCGGTCATTCACCAGCTCTCTATCTATAAGCCGGAAGGCATCACCGACCCGGAAACGCCGCACGAAGGTGACTTCGTCTTGATTACCGACGGCGCGTTTGAAGGCCTGCAGGCTATCTTTAGCGAACCGGATGGTGAAGCGCGCTCCATGCTGCTGCTGAATCTGCTTAACAAACAGGTACTGCAAAGCATCAAAAATACCGACTTTCATAAAATCTGACGGTACGCTTAAAAACGGATGCCAAAGAGCGTTCTGACATTCGTGTCAGCGATCTCTTCCAGCCGCTGAGCCTCCTCCCCGCGCCATCCCGCAATACTGGCCAGAATATGCGGCAGATATACCGGTTCATTGCGCCGGGAAGCGGGCTTCGGGCTAAGGTCGCGGGGCAGCAGATACGGGGCATCCGTTTCAATCAACAGGCGTTCTGCCGGGATATCCGGCAACAGCGCGCGCAGCTCCAGTCCGCGTCGCTCGTCGCAGACCCAGCCTGTAATGCCAATATACAAACCGTGGTTCACACAGGCACGCATTTCTTCGCGGGTTCCGGTAAAGCAGTGCAGAACCGCACCAGGCAGTTTATCCAGCCAGGGCGTCAGGAGCGTCAGAAAACGTTCATGGGCATCGCGGCAGTGCAAAAAAACCGGCATAGACAGCTCGGCTGCCAGCGCCAGCTGTGCGCTGAAGGCGGCCTCTTGCTCCTGAGGAGTAGAAAAGTTGCGGTTGAAGTCCAGCCCACATTCGCCGATAGCGATGACCTCCGGCTGGCGCGCCAGCTGAAAGATGGAGTCGGCCACCGCTGCCGTCCAGCTGCTGCTGTCATGCGGATGCACGCCGGCGGTTGACCAGCAGCGGGTATAGCGATGTGCCAGCTGCCGGGCCTGCTCGCTTTCATGCAGGTTAGTCCCGGTGAACAGCATGCCGGTCACGCCCGCCGCCTGAGCGCGGGCCACGACCTCATCGCGATCGCGGGAAAACTGTGGACTGGTCAGATTGACGCCGATATCAAACATCGCTTCTCCAATATGACAACCGCCCTGACGGGCGGCTGGTTACTCTTCTTTGCTCCCCGCTTCTTCAGCGGCGGCATCCTCGTCACGCGTCAGACGTTTTCCGGTATAGAAACGCGCAAAGAAAACCCCGATCTCAAACAAGCAGTACATCGGAATCGCCAGCAGCGTTTGCGAGAAGACATCCGGCGGCGTCAGCAGCATGCCGACGACGAATGCTCCCACCAGCACGTACGGCCGCTTCTTACGCAAATCTTCCGGGGTCGTGACGCCCATCCAGCACAGCAGCACGATCGCAACCGGCACTTCAAACGAAACGCCAAAGGCGATAAACAGCGCCATGACGAAATCGAGATAGCTGCGAATATCCGTCGAGACCTGTACGCCCTCCGGCGCCGCGTGGGTCAGGAAACCAAACGCCAGCGGGAAAACGACAAAGTAGGCAAACGCCATACCGATATAGAACAGCAGCGTACTGGAAACCAGCAGCGGCATAACCAGCCGACGCTCATGTTTATACAGCGCCGGGGCAACAAACGCCCAGACCTGGTAAAGAATAACCGGCACCGACAGAATCACCGAAACCATGAAGGTCAGTTTGATCGGCGTAAAGAAAGGGGAAGCCACGTCGGTGGCGATCATCGTTGCACCCACCGGCATCTGCCGGATAAGCGGTGCGGAAACCAGCTGATAGATGTCGTTGGCGAAGTACACTAACGCCAGAAAAATGACCAGTATCGCGATGATGCTATTGATCAGGCGCTTGCGCAGCTCAATCAAATGCGAAATTAGCGGTTGAGTATCTTCTACGCCCATTTTTACGGTTTATCACTCGATGCAGGGGAGGAATCGGAAGCTGTCACGGCAACTTTTTCTTTGGCGACCGGGAGAGGGTCAGGCTGCGCAGCCGGCTGCTCTGACGCCACGCTCTCTTCTGCGGCTGGAGCGTGAACGGGCGCGCTGGCCTGATGTTCAGCCGTCGCCGGCGTAATGTCCTGGCGCTGCGCTTCACTGCCCTTCACTACCGGGTTATGAATCGTGTTCGCTTCGTCGCTCGCTTTCTCAGGATCGTGGGCGGTATAAGAACGTTTCATAGATTCAGCGGCTTCACGCAGCTCATCCATCGACGCTTTCAGCTCCGGCGTCAGGTTATCCAGGCTCGCCTTTTCCACTTTCTTCAGGCTTTCCTGGAACTCCTGCAGTTTTAGTTCCTGAGTGATCTCATTTTGTACGGTGGCCGCCAGCGATCGTAGCGTACGAATCCAGCTGGCCACCGTTTTTACCGCTACAGGCAATCGCTGTGGCCCCAGAACAATGAGGCCAATAACGAACACCAGCAGTAGTTCACTAAAACCGATATCGAACACGAATTACACCTGCTCTTTGTCGTGGCGTTTTGTCTCGTCTTTTTTCGCATCATCCGGCTTATCGGCGATCGATTTCGCCGTGAAATCTGCATCCGGAGCAGACTTTTCAGGTTTTTCATCATCGCTCATGGCCTTTTTAAAGCCTTTAATCGATGCACCCAAATCCGACCCCAGCGAGCTCAGCTTTTTCGTCCCGAAAAGCAGAACCACAATGACGACAACAATTAATAACTGCCAAATACTGATACCACCCATACACGTTCCTCTATGACAGATGATGAATTATTAGGACGCATTATACACGTCATCCCACAAGCCGCCTCTTTGTCAGGCCGCTCGTATGACTTCGCGCAACAACGAATGCGCGGTGATAAAGGCGCTTCCCATCAGTGCGTTTTCCGCCAGCCAATCAGCCAGGACACCGCGCCAGCGGCCATCAGCCAGCCTGGCATCATGCCCCATTCCGGGCGGTGGATAAATAACAACGTACCACTCAGTAACAGAACCGCGCCTATACCAAACAGATAACGGGACTGCCCCTGACGAACATGTCGCACCTGGAAGTCGCGCACGATGGTATCCACGCTGGTCTGCAGCTGTTTGCTTTGCTGCAAAGTCTGGTACACCAGCTCAGGTATTTCCGGCATTCTTTCGATCCAGAACGGCGCTTTTTCTTTAAACGCACGCACCAGCGCCGGAATGCCGACCTGATCTTTAATCCACGACTCAAGGAAAGGTTTCGCCGTTTTCCACAAGTCTAACTGAGGATAGAGCTGGCGGCCTACCCCTTCTACGTAAAGTAATGTCTTCTGCAGTAATACCAGCTGCGGCTGCACTTCCATATTGAAGCGCCGGGCGGTGTTAAACAGGTTCAGCAGCACATGACCAAACGAGATCTCAGCCAGCGGCTTCTCGAAGATCGGCTCGCAGACGGTGCGAATAGCAAACTCGAACTCTTCAACATTGGTATCCGCAGGAACCCAGCCTGAATCTACGTGCAGCTCGGCGACTTTACGATAATCGCGGTTGAAGAACGCAATGAAGTTTTCCGCCAGGTAGCGCTTATCTTCTTTGTTCAGCGACCCCACGATACCGCAGTCGATCCCGATGTACTGGGGGTTCTCCGGATGGTCGTAGCTAACAAAAATATTGCCTGGATGCATGTCTGCGTGGAAGAAGCTGTCGCGGAACACCTGGGTGAAAAAGACCTGCACGCCGCGTTCCGCCAGCAGCTTCATGTTCGTGCCCTGCGCTTCCAGCGCCTCCACGTCGGAAACCGGGATCCCGTAAATCCGCTCCATGACCATCATGTTTTCGCTACAGTAATCGGAGTAGACCTCCGGTACATATAGCATCGGGCTGTCTTCAAAGTTGCGCCGCAGCTGAATGGCGTTCGCCGATTCACGCAGCAGGTTAAGTTCATCCAGCAGCGTTTTTTCGTATTCGCGAACCACTTCCTGCGGGCGCAGGCGGCGACCGTCGGGCAGTAAACGCGGCACCCAGCGCGCGAGACGATAGATAAGCTTCATGTCCGCTTTAATCACCGGCACGATATCCGGGCGGATCACTTTGATAACGACCTCTTTACCGTTTTCTTTCAGCCGTGCGGTATGGACCTGCGCAATAGAGGCCGATGCCAGCGGTTCAATCGAGAAATCGTCAAACCAGGCCTCTACGGGAAGACCGCCCATCGCCTGTTCGATCTGCTGTTTTGCCAACCGGCCATCGAAGGGCGCTACGCGATCCTGCAGCAGCGCGAGCTGATCGGCGATTTGCGGCGGGAACAGATCGCGGCGGGTGGAGAGCATCTGGCCGAACTTGATCCACACCGGCCCCAGCTCCTGCAGCGCAAGGCGCAGACGTTCGCCGAGAGGTTGGTTTTTATGACGATTCGGCATCCAGAACAGCATCCGCCGCCCGATACGCAGCGGCAGCGTGATACGCATTTTGGGAATGAGCTCATCAAGCCCATAGCTCAAAAAGGTGCGGATAATAAGATACAGGCGCCGTAATTCTCCTGGCGTCATTTGCCCTCCAGCGTTTCCAGCCGTTTTTCCAGTGCGGAAAGCGCGCGTTCCACAGCCGCGGTCTCTTCGCCAAACCAGGCCATTTCCAGCGGCCCAGGCGCCATACGCCACTCTTCGGTCAGCGCTTCAGCGACATACCGCTGCTGACGCTGAGCGCCGTGCAGCAGAAAACGAGCTCCGGAGCGAAAGACCTTACTGACCCCTTCCGCAACGATATCGCCGGTGTAAGGCGCCAGCAGCTCAGCCGGATCGAATTCCGCCAGGTCACATAGCGCCACCGTGTTCTGCACCACCTGTAGATCGCCCTGCACTTCCAGATCACCGCTGCGAATAAGCGCCGTGAGCTGTTGACGGTTGCGCAGCTGTGGCAGCACGCTGAGACGAGTAATGACGGTACAGTCGGCATCGCCTTCCCAGGTCCCCAGCACATCCACCTGACGCTCGCTGAAGACCAGCACAACCGGCGTCGACAGCTCCTTCAGCTCAACGCGCAGCACCTTCCCCAGCAGACGCTGGCGAGCAGGCTTTAACGCTTTGTCGCGCCAGAGAAAGGTATTGAGGGCGGTTTCAATGCCTGCGGTAACCAGTGGTTTGAAAGGCATGCGATCCCTCCTGTCAGAACTTATAACCGCGGTGCAACGCAACGATACCAGCCGTCAGGTTGTAGTAGTCGACGTTTTCAAAACCGGCGTCCTGCATCATGGCTTTCAGGGTGTCCTGATTCGGGTGCATACGAATAGATTCCGCCAGGTAGCGATAGCTTTCACCGTCTTTGGCAACCAGTTCCCCTACGCGCGGCAGCACGTGGAAGGAGTAGGCATCATAGGCTTTGCTGAGCGGCTCAATAATCGGTTTCGAGAACTCGAGCACCAGCAGACGACCGCCCGGCTTCAGGACGCGATACATTGAACGCAGCGCCTTTTCTTTATCGGTGACGTTACGCAGGCCAAATGAAATCGTGATGCAGTCAAAAGTGTTGTCGGCAAACGGCAGCGCTTCTGCGTTAGCCTGAACGTATTCAACGTTGCCGACGATGCCGATGTTGCGCAGCTTTTCGCGCCCCATTTTCAGCATAGAGTCGTTGATATCTGCCAGCATGACGCGCCCCGTTTCACCCACCAGGCGAGAGAACTTCGCCGTCAGGTCGCCGGTACCGCCGGCCAGGTCCAGAACGGTCTGTCCACGGCGTACGCCGCTGCAATCGATGGTGAAACGCTTCCACAAACGATGAATACCGAACGACATCAGATCATTCATAACATCATATTTTGCGGCCACAGAATGGAATACATGTGCCACCATGTCCGCCTTCTGCTCTTTGGCTACCGTCTGAAAACCAAAGTGCGTCGTTTCTTGTGAATCCTCAACCATCTCAATGCCTGCTTATCAAGAAAATGTTCGCCGAGTGTAACAGATTCAGCGCATTTCCCATACGGTTCAACGCGGCATAGAGGACTCGCCGGACATCGTCTCATCGGCCGGATCGGAGGTAAATTCGTTATCTTCAAGCGCTTTTTCGTCTTCTTCAGAACGATATTCGTCATCCTGAGCCGTTGCCTGATCGACTAAATCAGGATTAATCCCGCGCTTCACTTCAACGCCAAGACCGCGGAACGCTTCTGCCTGCACCAGCAGATTTCCGCGCCCGGAAGCAAGCTTTTTCATCGCCTGGCGATAGTTATCCTGGGCTTTATCCAGGCTCTGCCCGATGGCGGACATATCATCAACGAACAGTCGCATTTTGTCGTACAGACGACCTGCGCGCTCAGCGATTTTCTGCGCATTGCGGCTTTGATGTTCATAACGCCAGAGATTGGCAATCGTCCGCAGCGCCACCAGCAGCGTCGTCGGACTGACCAGCATAATGTTGTTCTTCAGCGCTTCGCTGATAAGTTCAGGCTGGCGGTCGATAGCCAGCAGGAAAGCCGGCTCCACGGGAATAAACATCAGCACATAGTCGAGCGAGCGCAGGCCCGGCAGCTGTTGATAATCTTTACGTCCGAGCAGGCGAATATGGTTACGCACCGAGGCGATATGCTCCTGCAGCGCCGCCTCGCGGGTGTAGTCATCTTCGGCATTGAAATAGCGTTCGTAGGCCACCAGCGTCATTTTGGCATCAATGACCACGTCTTTCCCCTGCGGCAGGCGAACGATGACATCGGGCTGCATGCGCGAACGACCTTCTGTTTCGATGCTGACCTGGGTCTGGTATTCATACCCTTCGCGTAGCCCGGAAGCTTCCAGCACGCGGGTTAGCACCACCTCTCCCCAGTTACCCTGCGTTTTGTTATCCCCTTTCAACGCCCGGGTCAGGTTCAACGCCTCCTGCGCCATCTGCGCGTTCAGCTGCTGCAGATTGCGGATCTCATGGGCCAGCGTATGCCGCTCACGCGCCTCCTGGCCAAAACTGTCCTGCACCTGGCGGCGGAAACCGTCCAGCTGTTCACGCAGCGGCGTCAGCAGGCCATGTAAACTCTGCCGGTTCTGCTCATCGACGCGCCGGTTGCTGTGTTCGAAAATGCGGTTTGCCAGGTTTTCAAACTGCTCGCTCAGACGCTGTTCGCTGTTCACCATCTGGCGGATTTTATCCTCGGCGTGGATCCGGGTAGATTCAAGGCGGGTGGTGACTTCGCGGAGATCGGCCTCCAGAGAGCTATTGATATCACGCAGGCTGCGCAGTTCGTTATTCAGCAACTCACATTCATCGCGCCAGTGGGCCTCCTGCACCAGCTGCTGGCGCGCGGCGCTGAGCTCGATATCCAGTTCACGGCGCTCCTCGATAAGGGCGGCGCGAATTTGGTCAGCTTTGGCTTTGGTCGCCAGCCACCCTGCGACCAGCCCTACGGCCAGCGCCACGATGGCACTTATCACAATCGAGATATCCACAACGCCCCCTGCGGCAACAACTTACGGCACAAAAATAGAATTGTGCTGTACAAACGTCCAGTTTAAAAGAGATTTCCTGCGAGGCGCAGCGCAAAAAAGAAAGGCCGGAAGATCCGGCCCTGGGTGGAGAGGCGAGGAATTACAGCAGACGGCGAGCCGCTTCGACGACGATTTTTACCGCGTGGCTTTCGGTTTGCTTCATGGTTTCCGCGTTCGGAATTTCCTGCTGGGTACGGTTGACGATAACCCCGGCAACCATCCCGGCACGCAGCCCCTGGCTGGCACACATGGTCAGCAGAGTCGCAGACTCCATCTCGTAGTTCATGACCCCCATTGACTGCCACTCTTCCATAGAACCTTTAAAACGGCTGACCACGCGACCGGAGAAGGTGTCGTAGCGCTCCTGGCCCGGGTAGAAGGTGTCAGATGATGCGGTCACGCCGATATGGGTGGTCGCGCCGATCGATTTGGCCGCTTCAACCAGCGCAGTGGTGCAGGCAAAGTCAGCCACGGCCGGGTATTCCATCGGCGCAAAGTGCAGACTCGCGCCATCGAGACGTACGGATGCGGTGGTAACCAGCACGTCACCGACGTTAATGTGTGGCTGGATAGCGCCGGTGGTGCCGATACGCAGGAAGGTACGAATCCCCAGCTGCGCCAGTTCTTCAACGGCGATGGACGTTGACGGGCCGCCGATACCGGTAGAGCAGACAATGACCGACTTGCCATCCAGTTCGGCACGCCAGGAGGTAAATTCGCGGTGAGATGCCAGCTTGACCGGCTTATCCATCAGCGCGGCGATCTTTTCCACACGCTCCGGATCGCCAGGGACGATAGCCAGCGTAGCCCCTTGTAAATCGTTTTTGGTGAGGCCGAGATGAAAAACATCAGACTTAGACATAAAAAACTCCTCTGTGGGTCGAATTATCAGCAGAAGCAAAACGGTACTTTACAGAAGCTACCCGCTTAGTTTTGTGACAAAAATCACCATGAACAAAAATCATTGCAATGATTTTCCATCAAAAAGTGATAAACATCACATTAACAAGTTATATTCATCGTGTCTGAACAAAAGATAGCCTGTTTCAGGCACTGTGCTTTGTTAACGTCCGGTCGATAGCGTCTATAGTTATCGATGCGCTAATAAATAAGGGTACGGAGAATACCATGACCACAACCAAGCAACCTGGCTTTGCGCCTGCAGCCACGCCGCACGCTTCTACCGCCGTTCATACCTCGGAGGAGAGCATCATCACAGGCGAAACGTCGATCCCCACTCAGGGAGAGAACATGCCGGCCTATCATGCTCGTCCGAAGAACGCCGATGGCCTGCTGCCGGTCGTTATCGTTGTTCAGGAAATTTTCGGCGTCCATGAACATATCCGCGACATTTGCCGCCGTCTGGCGCAGGAGGGATATCTGGCTATCGCACCAGAGCTCTACTTCCGCCAGGGCGATCCGAATGACTATACCGATATCCCCACCCTGTTCCAGGAGCTGGTCAGCAAAGTGCCGGATGCGCAGGTGCTGGCCGACCTCGACCATGTCGCCAGCTGGGCCGCACGCCACGGAGGCGATGCTCATCGTCTGCTGATCACCGGCTTCTGCTGGGGTGGACGCATTACCTGGCTTTATGCCGCCCATAACCCGCAGCTGAAAGCCGCCGTCGCCTGGTACGGGAAGCTGGTCGGGCAGAAAACCCTGAACTCAGCGAAATATCCGGTGGATATCGCCGTTGATCTCAACGCGCCGGTGCTGGGGTTGTACGGTGGCAAAGACGCCAGCATTCCGCAGGATACGGTGGAAACCATGCGTCACGCGCTTCGCGCGGCCAACGCCAAAGCGGAGATCATCGTCTACCCGGAAGCCGATCACGCCTTTAACGCCGATTATCGCGCCAGCTATCATGAAGAATCGGCCAAAGACGGCTGGCAGCGTATGCTGGCATGGTTTGCGCAGTATGGCGGGAAGCGCGCGTAAGCCGCTATCGGTTGCCGATATGGCGGTTAATCATATCGGCGATCGTTCCGTCACTCTTCCATGCCGCCAGACAACCACAGACAAATTCATAGTGCTGTAGCCGGTTTCGGGGAACGCAAATCGCTTGCTGTATCTGGCTGAAACTATCAGGCAGGAGGCGATACTGGGGATGTTCCCGCGCCACGCTGGCAAGCGGCTGACGGATCCCGGCAACCATCTCCCCTTCCCCGGCGATAAACGCGCGGATCGCCTCCTGGGAGGTAGCGTACTGCTGCATCGCCGCATGGCGTAGCGTTCGAATCAGATACAGTTCATAGGCCGCCCCTCTCCCGACGTTAATCGTTACTCCCGGGCGATCCATCGCTTGTACGGAGTGAATATCGCTGTCGTTTCTGACCAGCACTGAACTTTCAATCGTGACATACGGCGGGGTGAAGCACAGTTTGTCTTCACGAGCGGGATCAATCGCCAGGAAAGCAATATCCCACTGGTCCAGCAAAGCTACATCAACCACTTTCCCGGCCGTCGGCCAGGTCACAAATCGCGCCTCGCAACCGCATTCCGCGGCCAGTTTTTTGGCTAACTCGGCGGTGATGCCACCCGGGGTATTATCCGGCAATAACGTGGCGAGAACCGGGTTCCCCAGATTAATAGCAAAACATAAGGACCGCTGCGGATCGTCGAGCCTGGTCATCATTCTCCCCCGGAAATGTCTGTGCTTGCTCAGTGCAGCTAAGCGTAGCCCAGCCGCAGGCACTCCGCAGGTTAGACGGGACATTTGCCAGCACGAAAGAGAAAAGAAAAAGAGAAAAGAAGAGGAGGCCTGGGCCTCCTCCGGGACGAGGGTTAACGGAGTTATGCCTGACGCAGATTCTGCGCGGCTTTCACCATGTTAGCCAGCGCGGCGCGGGTTTCCGGCCAGCCGCGAGTTTTCAGGCCACAGTCCGGGTTGACCCACAGACGCTCTGCCGGGATACGCTGCGCCGCTTTCTCCAGCAGTGCTTCAATCCACTCCACGCTCGGAACGTTCGGCGAATGGATGTCATACACGCCCGGTCCGATTTCGTTCGGGTATTCGAACTCTTCAAACGACTCCAGCAGCTCCATGTCAGAACGCGAGGTTTCAATGGTGATCACGTCCGCATCCAGCGCGGCAATCGAATCCATGATGTCGTTGAACTCGCAGTAGCACATATGGGTGTGGATCTGGGTATCATCCCGCGCCACCGCGGCATTGATCCGGAAGGCTTCCACGCCCCACTGCAGATAAGCATCCCAGTCGCTACGCTTGAGCGGCAGTCCTTCACGCAGCGCCGGCTCATCAATCTGGATGATACCGATACCGGCCGCCTCCAGATCCGCCACTTCGTCACGCAGCGCCAGCGCAATCTGTTTGGCGATGGTTTCGCGACTGACGTCTTCACGCGGGAATGACCAGCAAAGAATCGTCACCGGACCGGTCAGCATGCCTTTCACCGGCTTGTCGGTCAGCGACTGGGCAAACTTCGCCCACTCAACGGTGATTGCTTCCGGGCGACTGACATCCCCGATGACCACCGGCGGCTTCACGCAGCGGGAGCCGTAGCTCTGTACCCAACCGTTTTGCGTGAAGATGAACCCGTCGAGATGCTCACCGAAGTACTCCACCATGTCGTTACGCTCGGCTTCGCCGTGAACCAGAACATCTAGCCCTAAACGTTCCTGCTCAACAATCGCCTGCTTGATATGCTCCGCAATACCGGTGCGATAGTGGTTGGCATCGAGATTGCCTTTTTTGAAGTCCAGACGCAGGCCACGGATCTCGGTAGTCTGTGGAAAAGAGCCGATGGTCGTGGTCGGCCACGCCGGTAGATTGAAGCGCGTACGCTGCGCCCTGGCGCGTTCAGCATATGGGCTGTTGCGCTGGCTGTCCTGAGCGGTAATGGCCGCCAGACGTTTTTCTACCGCCGCATTATGTACGCGGGTAGAGTGACGGCGAGCCTGAATCGGCGCGCTCCATTCAACCAGTTTTGCGGTCTCGCCGCTATTCAGCGCATCGCGCAGCAGGGCCAGCTCGGTACATTTCTGCAGGGCAAAAGCGAACCAGCTTTTCACTTCCGCATCGAGACGGGTTTCCACGCTCAGGTCGATCGGGCTGTGCAGCAGGGAGCATGAGGTCGCGATCCACAGCGCACGCTGGCCGACGATGTCTTTAATTTGCGCATACTTCTCCGTCAGATCGGCGCGCCAGACGTTACGGCCGTTGATCAGGCCCGCAGAGAGCAGCCAGTCGGCTGGCAGACGCCGGTGCAGATCGGCCGCATCATCTTTACCGTGAACCAGGTCAACGTGCAGACCCTGCACCGGCAGCGCGGTGATGGTGTCGAGGTTGGCGGTGATGCCTTCAAAGTAGGTGGTCAGCAGCAGCTTAACCTGACCTGCGAGCGCGTCATACGCCGGTTTGAACGCCTCCAGCCACGCCTGCGGCAGTTCCAGTACCAGAGCCGGCTCGTCAATCTGTACCCACTCGATGCCGCGTTTTGCCAGCTCTGCCAGCACCTGCTGGTAAACCGGCAGGATATCCTTCAGCAGGCTCAAACGGTCAAACTGTTCGCCTTTGACTTTGCCCAGCCACAGATAAGTGACCGGCCCCAACAGGACGGGTTTAACCTTATGACCAAGCGCCAGCGCTTCGTCCACTTCATCCAGCAGCTGGGTCCAGGTCAGTTTGAACGACTGCCCTTTTACAAACTCTGGCACCATGTAGTGATAGTTGGTGTTAAACCATTTGGTCATTTCTGCCGCTGCCGCCGGTTCGCCGGTCGGCGCACGGCCGCGGCCAATGCGGAACAGGGTATCGATATCAACCGAGCCATCTTTGTTCTGATGACGAGCCGGCACGTTACCCAGTAGCAGGCTGGTAGTCAGAACATGGTCGTACCAGGCGAAATCACCCACCGGCAGCAGGTCAACGCCCGCCTGCTTCTGCTGCTCCCAGTGACGGGCGCGCAGCTCGCGGCCCACCGCCAGCAGTTCTTCGCGGGTTGAGTTACCCGCCCAGTAGCTCTCTTGCGCTTTTTTCAGCTCGCGACGTAGACCAACGCGAGGGAAACCGAGGGTGTGATTAATAATTGTCATTTTTTGAGCCTCATGATTGCAATCCGAAAGATTTCGGATTCAGGGAAGGCGGCAAACTTGCTCATCCCCAGGAGCTTACTGAAGTAAGTGACCGGGGTGAGGAAGTGCGGCCAACGCACCATAAATTCGAAAGATAAAGGATTTAGACGTCCAGATGTTTACACATCCATAATTGGCGGTTACTGTATATTCCTCAAGCGCAAATTATTCATGCCGAAGTGAAGGACTTTCATGATCGAAATAAAACACCTGAAAACGCTACAGGCGTTGCGGAATAGCGGGTCGCTGGCAGGCGCTGCGGCAGCTCTGCATCAAACTCAGTCCGCCCTGTCTCACCAGTTCAGCGATCTGGAACAACGCCTTGGCTTCCGCTTGTTTGTGCGTAAAAGTCAGCCTCTGCGCTTCACCCCACAGGGGGAGATCCTGCTCCAGCTGGCAAACCAGGTTCTGCCGCAAATCAGCCGCGCGCTGCAGGACTGCCACGAGCCGCAGCAAACCCGTCTGCGCATCGCTATCGAGTGTCATAGCTGTATACAGTGGTTGACCCCGGCGCTGGAGAGTTTCCGCGCCCGCTGGCCGCATGTCGAAGTGGATTTTCAGTCCGGCGTAACCTTTGACCCGCAGCCAGCTCTGCAGCAAAGCGAGCTGGACCTGGTCATGACCTCCGATATCCTGCCGCGTAGCGGCCTGCACTATTCGCCTATGTTCGATTTTGAAGTTCGCCTGGTGCTGGCGCCGGAGCATCCGCTGGCAGCGAAAACGCGCATCTCGCCGGAAGATCTGGCATCGGAACTGCTGCTGATTTATCCGGTTCAGCGCGGTCGCCTGGATATCTGGCGCCACTTCCTGCAACCGGCCGGCATCAGCCCGCAGCTCAAAAGCGTCGACAATACCCTGCTGTTAATTCAGATGGTCGCCGCGCGGATGGGCATCGCCGCCCTGCCGCACTGGGTGGTGGAAAGTTTTGAGCGCCAGGGTCTGGTCGTCACCAAAACCCTGGGCGAAGGACTGTGGAGCCGACTGTACGCCGCGGTACGCGACGGCGAGCAGCGCCAGCCGGTCACCGAAGCGTTTATTCGCTCAGCGCGGAATCACGCTTGCGATCATTTGCCGTTTGTCCGGAGTGCGGAGCGACCCAACGGCGATGGACCCACAGTGAGGCCAGGATCACCAGAGCTCCTGTAATAAAGCTCGGCCAGTGGGGCTGTTCTTGCCAGATGGCAAGGTTAACCAGCAGCCCGGCGGGGACATGCACGTTATTCATAATGCCCAGCGTTCCGGCATCCACCTGCGTGGCCCCGTAGTTCCACATAAAGTACCCCAGCCCCGACGCTGCCACGCCCAGCCAGACCAGGACACCCCACTGTAGGGTTGTGGTTGGCAGCCTCTGCGGATTGCCCAGCATAAACCAGGCCGCCACTGCCACCAGGAAAGCCCCCATATAGAACCACGCAAACGCGTTGTGCTGCGGCATAGGACGTAGCTCCATCAGCCGCTTATAGCCCACCATTCCGATAGCAAAGCTAAGGTTCGACAGCTGAACCAGCAGCAGCCCCGTCCAGAAATGATCGCTCACTTTGTCATAGCGAATAATGGCCGCGCCCAGCACCGCCAGCCCCGCGCTCAGCAGATATCCCCAGCGGAGCTTGCGTCCGCTGAGCAGATCGTAAATCAGCGTGATATAAAGCGGCGTAAAGACGGTAAACAGCAGGAATTCAGACACCGTCAGGTACACATAGGCGCGGAATGCCAGCAGGTACATGATGCCAAGCTGCATGGCGCCGACCAGCATGTAGAGCACGATAGTACGCGGCGATTGCCCGCGGGTACGCAGAAACGGCAGAAACACCAGTGCCGCCAGCCCCACGCGCATTAGCACGGAAAAGTAGCTATCGACGCTGCCAGCCAGGTATTCGCCTATCAGACTAAAGGAAAAAGCCCACAGGATAGTGGTAATAATCAGTAGCGCCACAATGAATGTCTCTCAGGAAGAAGAGCACTCATTGTAGCGGAGAGTCAGGTTGACGACTGAGCAATAAACAAACAGTCGTCAATCTTTATCAGGCGAGATAGAGCTTACGCAGATAGTGCGGCACCGCATCGTCAGCGTTGCTGCCGATCACTTCCAGATCCGGATGCAGGTCTTTCAGCCGCTGGTGAGCATTCTGCATAATGCAGCCTTTTCCCGCCATCGACAGCATTTCTGCATCGTTCATGCCATCACCAAAAGCGATGCAGTCTTTCAGGCGATAGCCCAGCATTTTGGCGACCGCTTCCAGCGCATGCCCCTTCGACACGCCACCGGCCATCACTTCCAGACAGGTCAGCGTGGAGAAGCTGACGTTCACGCGATCGCCCCAGCGGGCGTTGATCGCCTGCTCCAGCGGCAGCAGATGCTCATGATCCTCGCAGGTGAAAAACACTTTGCTGATCCCCTGCGGATCAAGCTCGCCCGCTTCGTAGAGCTGATAGTTGAAGACGGCCTCTTTGAAAAAACGCATCTCTTCCGGGCGGTGGCGGTTCATATACCACTCATCTTCGCGGTAGACGTTGGTCACCACTTTCGGGTCATTGCGCATCATTTCAAACAGATCGGCCGCAATGTCGCGGTCAAGGTTATGGGCAAAGATCTGTTTCCCCTCGCCGTCGTGCACGCGCGCGCCGTTGGAGGTGATCATGTAGGACCGGATGCCGAGATTATCGCGAATCTGACCGACATCGATGTAATGACGACCGGTGGCAAAGACAAAATCGATCCCGCGCGCGGTCAGCAGCTGCAGCGTCTCTTTTGCGTAGGGAGTTAAGTAGTGATCGGGAGAAAGCAGCGTGCCATCTAAGTCAGACGCAACAACCTGGTACATAAAAATTTTAACCTCTAAGCAGGGCGACGAGCGTTTTCGTCGGATTCATTGTGTCGACTGAAAAAATCGACGATGGCATTCAGCGCGACTGAGCGCATGGCGTCCTTTTCAAAAAGGATCTCATGGTATGCCCCTTCTATAACAAGCGGCTTATTACCTTCGCAGGGCCGACCTGCCGCGGCACGGAGTTCGCAGTAGCGTTCGTGCATGCGGTTATCGACTACGCGTTCTTCTTCTGCCTGCAATAACAATGTGGGAGTGGTGTCTTTCTCTACGCCCGCCAGCGCCTCTTCACCTGCGAGGATCCCCTCACGCACCCAGTGGTAGGTTGGCCCGCCGACGCGCAGCTGTGGTTCATCGGCATAGAAGCGCAGATTACGACGATAGCGTTGGCGACTGTGCGTCAGCACGTTGACCGAAAAGGGCAGCGCCCGCCAGCGACCGGTACCCAGCGCATACTCTTCACGAATGCGCTGATGGCCCTCAGCCCAATCGAGAATATGGCGTACCATCCAGTCCGGGAAACGCATGACGATACCGAACATAGGCGCGCACAGCGCAATAGCGTCGCAATGCTGCTGGTGACGCTGCAAAAACAGCGTCGCAATGGCGCCCCCCATCGAATGGGCGAGGATAAACCTTTTTCGCCAGTGGCCCGGGGCAACTTCCTGCTGCCAGAGCGCAGCCAGATCGTCAACATAATCGCTAAAGCGCACCACGTGGCCGCGATGGCTGTCGGTCAATATTCGCCCGGAACGCCCCTGGCCGCGATGGTCGATAATCATCACGTCGAAACCGCTGTGGAACAGATCGTAAGCCAGCTCGGCGTATTTCACGTAGCTTTCAATACGCCCCGGACAGATGACCACGACCCGATCGTTTTCTTTGGCGCAAAAGCGAACAAAACGGACCGGGACATCATCAACGCCCCTGAATTCCGCCTCTTCCCGCTGATGCCAGAAATCGGTAAGTGGCCCCATCGTAAAAGCCGCAAACGCGTTTTCTCGTGTATCCCAATCCTTTTGCTGCCGAAACATCGGGCTTACACCCCTGTTAACCACTGAAAATCGTTTTTTTAGCGCGCATCACACAATGCTTACGCAATAGCGTATTGTGGCATAAAAACAGACAACCAGGGAGTTTCTCATGACGTTCGAGTGGTGGTTCGCCTATCTGCTGACATCCATTATCCTCAGCCTGTCGCCAGGTTCCGGGGCCATTAATACCATGACGACCTCGATCAACCACGGCTACCGCGGTGCGGCCGCCTCGATTGCCGGATTACAAACCGGACTGGCGATTCATATCGTCCTTGTTGGTATCGGCCTGGGAACGCTGTTTTCCCGCTCGGTGCTGGCCTTCGAGGTGCTGAAGTGGGCCGGGGCGGCTTATCTTATCTGGCTGGGTATTCAGCAATGGCGCGCGGCGGGATCGCTCAATCTCAATACCCTGGCAAAGGCGCAAACGCGTGGAAAACTGTTCCAGCGCGCGGTTTTCGTCAACCTGACCAACCCGAAAAGCATTGTCTTTCTGGCGGCCCTGTTCCCGCAGTTTATCGTGCCGCATCAGCCGCAGGTCATGCAGTATCTGGTTCTCGGCGTTACCACGATTGCGGTGGATATCATCGTGATGATTGGCTACGCGACGCTGGCGCAGCGTATTGCGGCATGGATTAAAGGACCGAAACAGATGAAGGCGTTGAACAAAGTCTTCGGATCGTTGTTTATGCTGGTGGGCGCGCTGTTGGCTTCCGCACGCCATGCCTGAGGCGAGAGCCCCGGTTTGCCTTCAGCAAACCGGGAAAACCAGCGCTTAGCGCGAAATGATCAGATGAATACCGAAACCGGCGAACAGCGTTCCGGCAATGCCGTCGATCCATTTTGCCATCCGCTGGTAACCACGGCGCATAGCCGGTAAGGCAAACAGGCTGGCCACGACGGTAAACCAGGTCAGCGTTTCCAGAACGATCAGCAGGAAAATCCCCCAGCGCTCGCCCGTGCCGACGTTATCGCCGACAAAGAGTGAGAAGACGGAACCAAAATAGATAATCGCCTTCGGGTTAGCGAGGTTGGTCAGCAGCCCTTTCAGGAAGCTACGGCCACTGCGGGCCAGCTCGACCTGCGGCTCCGGCGCCGGCGCATCGCTTTTCTTCAGCGCACCGCGCAGCATCTGATAGCCCATCCAGCACAAGTATAAGCCGCCGCCGACCATAATAATGGTGTGCAGCCAGGCCATTTTTTCGATAATCAGGTGCAGGCCAAGCAGCGCGACGCCCGCCCAGACCATGACGCCACAGGTAATCCCCAGCACGCCCATCAATGCCTCTTTACGAGAACGGCTAACGGCGGTCTGAGAAACAAAGAAAAAGTCCGGACCTGGACTCATCAGCGCAATGATATGCACCAGCGCGACGGTGAGGAAAAGCATCAGCATGATTGAACCCTAATCTATCGGCAATTTGGATCGCAGGAATATAGTGAAGACCGAAACTATCCTGACACTTTTTCGTCCGGCTGACTACTCATCTTCACCATCAATGTGCGCGCGGATCAGCGCCATAAACTCTTTCCCGAAACGCTCCAGTTTTCGCGTTCCCACGCCGTTCACGCTCAGCATCTCGCCGGCGGTTATCGGCGACTGCTCCGCCATTTCGATCAGCGTCGCATCGTTAAATACAACGTACGGCGGGATATTTTCTTCATCGGCAATCGCTTTACGCAGCTTGCGCAGCTTGGCGAACAGCTTGCGGTCGTAATTGCCGCCGAAGGATTTTTGCATCGCCTTCGGCTTCAGCGCCACGATACGCGGAACGGCGAGCTGCAGCGGAACCTCGCCACGCAGCACGGGACGCGCGGCTTCGGTCAGCTGCAGCGCCGAATGCTGGGCGATGTTTTGCGTGACCAGGCCAAGATGAATCAGCTGACGAATCACGCTCACCCAGTGTTCATGGCTCTGTTCGCGACCGATGCCGTATACCGGCAGCTTGTCATGCGCCATTTCGCGGATACGCTGATTATTCGCCCCGCGCAGCACCTCCACCACATAGCCCATGCCAAAGCGCTGATTCACGCGGTAAATGGTCGAGAGCGCCTTACGCGCATCCATTAATCCGTCGTACTGCTTCGGCGGATCGAGGCAGATATCGCAGTTGCCGCATGCTTCCTGGCGCCCTTCGCCAAAATAGTTCAGCAGTACCAGACGGCGGCAGGTTTGCGCTTCGGCAAAAGCGCCCATCGCGTTCAGCTTATGGCGTTCAATATCCTGCAGCGGCCCGGCGGGTTTCTCCTCCAGACAGCGACGCAACCACGCCATATCGGCCGGATCGTAAAACAGCATCGCTTCCGCCGGCAGGCCATCGCGACCGGCGCGACCGGTTTCCTGATAGTAGGATTCAATATTACGGGGAATGTCGAAGTGCACCACGAAGCGGACGTTGGGTTTATTGATCCCCATGCCGAAAGCTACCGTGGCCACCACGATTTGCAGATCGTCGCGCTGAAATTTCTCCTGCACATCCGCACGAACGTCGTTCTCCAGCCCGGCATGGTAGGCGGCCGCGCTGATTCCACGGCTTTGCAGTCGAGCGGCGGTATCTTCCACTTTCGAACGGCTGTTGCAGTAGATAATGCCCGATTTGCCGCGCTGGTCCTGCACGTAGCGCATCAGCTGATCGAGCGGTTTAAACTTCTCCATCAGCATGTAGCGGATGTTCGGGCGGTCGAAGCTGCTGACCTGAATCAGCGGGTCATTCAACCCCAGCAGGCGAACGATATCGCGGCGGGTGGTGTCATCGGCGGTGGCGGTGAGCGCCATAAACGGGATCTGCGGCACGCGCTGGCGCAGCTGGCCCAGGGCAGCATATTCCGGCCGGAAATCATGTCCCCACTGGGAAATACAGTGCGCTTCATCCACCGCCACCATTGCCAGGTTCCAGTGGCTGAGATGCTCAAGGAAGTTATCCAGCATCAAGCGTTCGGGGGCGATATACAGCAGGCGAATCTGCCCACTGCGACAGCCGGCCATGACTTCCTGCTGCTGTTCGCGGCTCTGGGTCGAGTTAAGACAGGCAGCGGCCACGCCGTTCGCCAGCAGCTGGTCGACCTGATCTTTCATCAGCGAGATCAGCGGCGATACCACCACCGTCAGGCCGCCCAGCACCAGCGCGGGCACCTGATAGCACAGCGATTTGCCGCCGCCGGTGGGCATTACGACCAGGCAGTCACGCCCGCCCAGCGCCGTATCGATAATGGTTTCCTGGCCTGGGCGAAACTGCTGGTAGCCGAAGGTTTCCTGTAAAACCTGCTTTGCCAGCAATGTTTGATTCAATACTTCCGCCTGCGCCACGTTGACCCCGTCTGCCTGAAAAGAAAACAGGCGCTATTTTCAGCGCCAGTGAGCCAGAGTGCAACGATTAAAACAGATCGTTGAGCGTCACACCGACGCCAACCCGGGTCTGGTTAAAGTTATAATCAATGAGCGACTCGCCATAACCGCTGTAGACCTGGGTGTAGAAACGCACGTGGCGGGTGATCGGATAGCTGACGCCGAGCTCTGCGCCGCCATAACCGCTGTTCCAGTTATATTGCCCCTGGGCGCTCAGGATAGCGTCACCGAGTTGATAACCAACCTTCAGGCGGTAATAGCCCATATATTTCGTGATATCCGGATTATCGTTGGTGCTCCCGACAACGTACCAGGGCTTCACCTCCACCAGCCAGTTGCCATTTTGCGCCATCAGGCGGGCATACAGGCGGTTCCAGCTGCGGGAAGTGGGATCCGAGCGGCCGTTAGAATCGTGGTTGTAACCCATTTCGACATCACGCAACGTCCAGCCGGCAAGCTGGTAATCCGTCGCAAAACCCAGGAACAGCTGCGGTTCATAGTTGGTTTCACGAAACGGCGCGGACTCTTTGCTGTTGGAGAGCTGCCACCAGGACTTCTGCGTATAGGAAGCCCCGAGCAGCGAGTTCTCGCCGAGGATCCCTCGCCACAGCGGAAACGCCAGACTGAGCTGGAATTTCACTTCGTCCTTGCGGGCATTTTCCGCCCAGTCATAGCTGGAGATCGCTTCCTTGTTGATATCGCTACTCCACGTATAGAGCAGGTAGTTGCTCTCGTAGGGATACAGCAAGAAAGGATTATCATGGTCCTGTAACAGGTTAGCGATAATGCTACCGCGTACCGCAGGGGTATCATGAACAGGATGACTAACCGGCGCATCCTGCGCCAAAACGCCAGCCGGAAGCGCGCTCAGCGCTAACAGCCAGGCCAAAGAGATACGCATTACTGTTCTCCTGAATGAGTGATTATTATTTCTGTTTTACCCGGCATCATTCTACCTGTTTACGGGCTCCCCGCCCGGTTATCCGTTCTGAAAGTGGAAATCACCGTTTTAGAAGCATAAAATCAACATTTCATTAACGAATGGATACAATCGTCATGTCTGAACTCACAGCCGAAGCCGCCCTTAAGCTGGTGGGAGAAATCTTTGTCTACCACATGCCTTTTAATCGCGCCTTAGGACTGAAGCTGGAGCGTTACGAAAAAGAGTTTGCTCAGCTCAGCTTTAAAAACCAGCCTATGATGGTTGGCAACTGGGCGCAAAGTATTCTGCATGGCGGGGTCATCGCCTCCGCGCTGGATGTGGCCGCAGGGCTGGTGTGCGTGGGCAGTACGCTGACCCGGCATGACACCATTAATGAAGAAGAGTTACGCCAGCGGCTGTCGCGGATGGGGACCATCGATCTGCGCGTTGATTATCTGCGCCCTGGGCGCGGCGAGCACTTTACCGCCACCAGCAGCCTGTTGCGTGCCGGGAATAAGGTCGCGGTCGCCCGCGTGGAGTTGCATAACGAAGATCGGGTCTATATCGCCAGCGCCACGGCGACGTATATGGTGGGTTGATCGCGGTAAATAAAGTAACATCGTTGTTTTGGCGTAACGGATTTTACCGATGGATGCAAAACAAACGCGGCTGGGGGTGATGCTGGCTCTTGCCGCCTATTTTATCTGGGGCATCGCACCTGCCTACGTCAAACTTATCTACTATGTTCCCGCCGATGAAATCCTGACGCATCGCGTGATCTGGTCATTCTTTTTTATGCTGGCGTTAATCAGCCTCAGCCACCAGTGGCCGCAGGTGAAAAAACTGCTGCATATGCCGCGCAAGATTTTCCTGCTGGCGCTGTCGGCGGTGCTGATTGGCGGTAACTGGCTGCTCTTCATCTGGGCGGTGAATAACCACCACATGCTGGAGGCCAGTCTCGGCTACTTCATTAACCCGCTGGTGAATATTGTGCTGGGGATGATTTTCCTCGGCGAGCGTTTTCGCCGCATGCAGTGGCTGGCGGTGCTGCTGGCCGTGTGCGGTGTGCTGGTACAGCTGTGGACCTTTGGTTCGCTGCCGGTTATCGGCCTTGGGCTGGCCTTCAGCTTTGCCTTTTACGGGCTGCTGCGTAAAAAGATCGCCGTGGATGCGCAAACCGGAATGTTAGTTGAAACCCTGTGGCTCCTGCCGGTCGCCGCCGTATACCTGTTTGCCATCGCCGACAGCCCAACCAGCCATATGGGAGAGAACCCGTGGTCGCTGAACCTGCTGCTGATGGCGGCGGGCGTTGTCACCACGATTCCTCTGCTGTGCTTTACCGGGGCCGCCACCCGCCTGCGTCTCTCCACGCTGGGATTCTTCCAGTATATTGGTCCGACGCTGATGTTCCTGCTGGCGGTCGTATTTTACGGGGAAGTGCCGGGGGCAGATAAGATGGTGACCTTCGCCTTTATCTGGGTAGCGCTGGCGGTGTTTATCGTCGATGCGCTGTATACCCAGCGCCGGCTGCGTCGGGCATAACGCCACTACCTCCACATCACGCACCTGCCTCTCGTGCGTAGAGGCAGGTGCGTTATTTTACTGCTCGGTGAGCTCCAGTTCGGCAATCAGGGGTAAATGATCGCTGGCGGATGACCAGTTAAAGGCCGGTGAGTTGTGCGGCACCTCGATGTTTTTCACATTCCATTTTTGCCCTTTGAAGGTGAAAATATGGTCAATATCTATTGCCGGGTTAACCGCAGGCCAGGTGCGGTAATCCGTCCCCTGCTTCGCCACGGGGTTAAAGAAATAACCGACCTCTTTTAGCGGCTGCTCATCGTGCGTGGAGTTAAAATCACCCGCGAGAATTTTGATTGATGAGGCGATATCTTTGAAGTCCGATGGGGCATCGCCGATGCTCACGTCCAGAAGATGGCGGACCTGCTCAATGCGCATCGTCGGATCTTTTTGCCAGTCGAGATGGGTCACCATCACCAGCACCGGGCTATCAAAGCCGGGAACGGCGATTTGCGCCAATAGCGCTATTCGCTGCTCGGCATCCCCTGACGGCAGTTTAATAACCTGAGTGTGCTCAATTTTATATTTAGACAGAATACCGACACCGTACTCTCCGCCGTCGAACTCCAGCGCTTTGCCGAAGGCATAGTGGTAGCCGTTAGCGTCCGCGATGGTTTTGAGCTGATCGATTTTTTGGCTTCTGGCGGTTTTATTATCGACTTCCGGAACCGCAATAATATCGGCGCCAATGTTCTTAATCGCTAAATTGAGTGAAGTAAAATCCGCAACGTTATCGGAAGCTTCATTCTTGCCGATGTTATAGGTCGCAATCTTCAGCTGAGGATAATTCTCGGCATAGACTTTATCCGCAACGCCGCCTTTTTGAACCGCGAGAATTTCATTACCTGCAAGTTTTTCAACAGCTTGTGCATTGACAGAGAGGCAGGCAAGAGCCAGAAATGTTAATGTAAAGATACTTTTCATTGTAAAATTTCGCCTTTTTTTACCGGGAATATTGCGATGGTAACAATTATCCCACCCCCTTTTTGTGATACACGGCCCACACTTCTGGTGCGCAGAGAATTAAGCGGCGGCGATAATAAAAGCATATTTCCGGTGGCCACCGCGATGGCAGCCATAAAGGCAAAAAAAAGCCGGCCCCCCAGAAGGGAGCCGGCTTTGATATAATTTATTGTTTTAAAGCCAGTTTTTACGCTTGAAGTAGAGATACGGCGCCAGACCGGCAAGCATCATAAAAACAATCGCGCCGGGATAGCCAAAGCTCCAGTGCAGCTCCGGCATAAACTCGAAGTTCATCCCGTAGCTGGAAGCCACCAGCGTAGGCGGCAGGAAGACCACGGAAACCACCGAGAAGATCTTGATGATGCGGTTCTGCTCGATGTTGATAAAGCCCATCGCCGCTTGCATCAGGAAGTTGACCTTCTGGAACAGCGATTCGTTGTGCGGCAGCAGGGATTCGATATCTCGCAGGATTTCGCGCGCCTGCTCCAGCTGCCCCGCAGGTAAACGCGCCTTGCGTACCAGGAAGTTCAGAGCGCGCTGGGTATCCATCAGACACAGGCGGACCTTCCAGCCGATATCTTCCTGCTCGGCAAGCGTTGAGAGCGCGTCATCGTACTCATCGCCCTGACGACCTTCCATGATCACGCGGCTGAGTTTTTCCAGGTCGCTATAGATATTTTCGATTTCATCCGCCAGCTGTTCGATTTTGGTTTCGAACAGATCCAGCAGCAGTTCATAGGCGTTGCCATCAACCATTAGCTGGTTGCGAACGCGCATGCGATAGAGGCGAAATGCCGGTAATTCACGTTCGCGCAGGGTAAACAGGCGCCCTTCACGAATCGTAAATGCCACGGTGGAGTTACCGGCGTGATCCTCTGCATCTTCAAAAAAGAAAAAAGAGTGAATGTGTAAACCGTCTTCATCTTCGAAGAAACGCGCCGATGCTTCGATATCTTCCAGTTCCGGGCGCGTTGCCAGGTTCTGACCCAATTCCGTCTGCACGCGGCTTCGTTCTTCGTCGTCGGGCTCGACCAGATCGACCCACACCGAACTGGCGAGATGCTTGATCTCATCAGCTTCCAGGCGTGTTAAACGATTATTTTCCAGTTGAAATGCGCTCAGCATGACCGGGACTCCCAATGCAAAAAAATTATCGGACAGTTCGGTGGGCACACAGAAACAATTTGGGTTTCAGACCATTAAGCCTGACTCAGAGCGACGGGTATGACGGGTCGCTGACAACCGCTAAGGCTATCAGCATAAGAGGATAGCCTTAGGAGTTGTTCCTGACGGACAGGAAGTTGAGCCAGCATCTACTGGGTGTGTCCAAGGCGAATGTCCTCTTAGCGTAATCGTGCGCGCATGTTACGCCAGCACAAAAACGGCGTCAACACGCAACGGAACGCTAAAGAGCAAATCCTGCCCTTTAGCATATAAGGCTAGCAGATTATTACAAAAAAACGATATTTTTCTTACTGTTACACTGTTTCCAGCCGGGCATAGGCCGCCACTAACCATTTAATACCTTGCCCCTGGAAGGCGACCTGCAAACGGCTATGCTCGCCGCTGCCTTCCAGATTCACGATGGTGCCTTCGCCAAACTTCGGATGGCGTACGCGCTGTCCCAGTTTGTAGCCAGTATCGTTTTCCGCCATCGGCGTCCCCATCCGCTGATGGCTGACTGGACGGCTCACCGTCGCGCGCAGGCGTACCTCTTCCACACAGGCCTCCGGCAGCTCGCCGATAAAGCGCGACGGGCGATGGTAAACCTCTTTGCCGTACAGACGGCGGGTTTCCGCATAGGTGAGAGTCAGTTTCTGCATCGCGCGCGTCACGCCGACGTAAGCCAGACGACGCTCCTCTTCCAGTCGGCCACCTTCATCCAGCGCCATCTGGCTCGGGAACATCCCCTCTTCCACGCCGACGATAAACACCTGCGGGAACTCCAGACCTTTCGCCGAGTGCAGCGTCATCAGCTGCACCGCATCCTGCCAGGTATCCGCCTGCCCTTCACCCGCTTCCAGCGCGGCGTGAGAAAGGAAGGCCTGCAGCGGCATTAAATCCTCATCTTCATCGTTGTAGCTGAACTGGCGCGTTGCCGTCACCAGCTCTTCTAAGTTTTCTATCCGCGTCTGGCCTTTTTCGCCCTTTTCCTGCTCGTACATCGTCCGCAGGCCGGAGTCGTTAATCACCCGGTCGGTCTGCACATGCAGCGGCATATCCGCCGTCTCCTGCGCCAGGGCGTCAATCAGCTCCATAAAGCGTTGCAGCGCGCTGGCGGCGCGCCCGGCGAGGACTTTATCTTTTAACAGCTCGCGGCAAGCCTGCCACAGCGTGAGCTGACGGTCGCGCGAGGTCTGGCGCACCACGTCCAGCGTGCGGTCGCCGATACCGCGAGTGGGCGTATTCACCACCCGCTCAAACGCCGCATCGTCGTTACGGTTGGCGATCAGGCGCAGATAGGAGAGCGCATCTTTGATCTCCTGGCGTTCGAAGAAGCGCATGCCGCCATAGATACGGTACGGCATGCTGGCCTGCAGCAGCGCCTCTTCCAGCACGCGCGACTGGGCGTTACTGCGGTAGAGAATGGCGCACTGCTCAAGCGCCCCGCCGTTCTCCTGCCAGGTTTTGATGCGGTTGACGACAAAGCGCGCTTCATCAAGATCGTTAAACGCGCAATAGAGGGAGATAGGCTCACCGTCGGCCCCGTCGGTCCACAGCTTTTTGCCCAGACGCCCGCTGTTGTTTTCAATCAGGGCGTTAGCGGCGCTCAGGATATTGCTGGTCGAGCGGTAGTTCTGCTCCAGGCGGATGGTCTGCGCGCCGGGGAAATCGGTGAGAAAGCGCTGAATATTCTCCACCTGGGCGCCGCGCCAGCCGTAGATCGACTGGTCATCATCCCCCACAATCATCACCTTGCCGCTATCGCCCGCCAGCAGGCGAATCCAGGCATACTGGATGTTGTTGGTATCCTGAAACTCATCCACGAGGATGTTGGTGAAGCGTTCGCGGTAGTGCTGGAGAATATGCGGTTTATTGAGCCACAGCTCGTGCGCGCGCAGCAGCAGTTCAGCAAAGTCCACCAGACCAGCGCGATCGCAGGCCTCCTGATAGGCCTGATAAACTTTCTGCCAGGTCTGTTCCACCGGGTTGCCGTAGCTCTGAATATGATGCGGGCGCAGCCCTTCATCTTTCTGGCTATTGATGTACCACATCGCCTGACGCGGCGGCCACTGCTTCTCGTCGAGGTTCATCGCCTTAATCAGACGCTTCAGCAGACGCAGCTGGTCTTCGCTATCGAGGATCTGAAAATCTTGCGGCAGGTTAGCGTCCAGATGGTGGGCCCGCAGCAGGCGATGCGCCAGCCCGTGGAATGTCCCGACCCACATGCCGCCCTGGGTTGTCCCCATCAGCTGGCCAATACGATGGCGCATCTCCGCTGCCGCTTTGTTGGTAAAGGTCACCGCCATAATCGAATACGGTGAGCAGTTTTCCACGCTCAGCAGCCAGGCAATACGGTGTACCAGAACCCGCGTCTTACCGCTGCCCGCTCCCGCCAGAACCAGCATATTGGTGCGTGAAGCGGCTACGGCTTCACGCTGTTTATCATTGAGGCTGTCGAGCAGGTAAGAAACGTCCATTGGCACCGCCGGAAATGAGCTGCCCGGCCACGCATCGTCTACCGGGCATACTGTTAATATATACAGAACTAGTGGTGATTATATCAGCGAGGTCAGAGATGCCAACCGTGAAATTTCAATGTGCGGCAGCAGGCGGCTGTCGGTCGCACGCATCAGATCGGCCCCCTGCGGTTTGATCCAGCAGGCCTGCATGCCGCAGCGAATAGCGCCCGCCACATCGGTGGTCAGATCATCCCCCACGTGAAGTATCCGATCCAGCGGCAAATCAAGACGCTCCGCCGCCAGATGATACATATCGGCAAAGGGTTTCGATCGCCCGTCCGGACCAGCACGCAGAACAAAACGGAAATAGTCGCTCAAACCAAAGAGTTCAGGTTGCGCGTTGCCGTTGGTCACCGCCACCAGCGGCCATTTCTCCGCCAGCGCAGCCAGCGTATCGTGAGTTTCACGCGGCACATCGATCAGACTCCGCCAGTGGGCAAAATTCGCCATTGCCGCATCCGCGCCCGCGGCAGCCTGCCCGGGAGAGAGCCCGGCATTGGTCATCCCCAGCACCAGCGCGCGTCGCCGCCACTCGGTCACGTCGTGGTAAATCTCCGGTTCTGTCTCGAGCAGCGTCTGACGCAGCTGTTGCAGCTCGTTCGCATCAAACCGGCTCAGTGACGGATGGTAGCTGCGCACAAAGGCCAGCGACTCGTGCAGCGTCCGGTCGATGACCGGGCGGTTGTCGTAAAGGGTATCGTCCAGGTCAAACGTCAGTGCAGAAATTTGGCCCAGCGGTCGGTAAAAACGCATTATTTCCCCCGTTTGGCGCGCGGATGCGCCGCATCATACACCGAGGCAAGGTGTTGAAAATCAAGATGGGTATAGATTTGAGTCGTCGAGAGATTGGCATGACCCAGCAGCTCCTGTACGCCGCGCAGATCGCCGCTCGACTCCAGCATATGGGTGGCAAAGGAGTGGCGCAGTTTATGCGGATGCACGTGGCTATTCAGCCCCTGCTTAATGCCCCACTCGGCAAAGCGCTTCTGCACATTACGCGCGGAAATACGTTTCCCGAGTTTAGATAAAAACAGCGCATCGTCATCCGTGCCAAACAGACCGCGTAAATCGAGCCAGTGTTCGATCCACGCCACCGCGCTGCGCCCAATCGGCAGACGGCGTTCTTTGCTTCCTTTGCCCATCACCCACACCTCCCCGGATTCCAGATCGAGGTGTTTAATATCAAGATTGACCAGCTCGGAGAGACGCAGACCCGCGCCGTACATGACCTCCAGCATCGCCCGATCGCGTACCGCCAGCGGATCGTTAAGATCGATATCCAGCAGCCGGTTGACGTCATCGACATCAATATTTTTAGGTAAGTGACGGGGAATTTTCGGGGCGGAGATACCTTTCGCCGGGTTCGCCGCCAGCTCGCCCTGCGCCACCAGCCAGTCAAAGAAACTGCGCAACGCGGAAAGCCGCAGCGCAAGACTTGCCGGCCCCAGGCCCTGTTTACGGCTACGGACCGCCAGGCCACGAACCTGAGCGGCATCGCACTGCTGCCAGCTTTTGAGCCCCGCCTGTTCAGCGAGCGCCATCAGCGCATCAAGCTGACGCCGGTAGTTCAGTAGCGTGATCGGGCTCAGCTGACGCTCCACGCCCAGGTAGCGTAGAAAGCGGTCAACGGCGGTGAATAAGGGAGAGTCGGTCATGCGCGTTCAACCCAGCGCTCCAACAGACCCGGCAGCATTAACGCAATTTCCTGCAGCAGCTGCGTTCCCTGGCCTTGTTGATAATGCTGGGCATCGCGACTGCTGAAAAGCATCACGCCAGGGGCGTCATCGCCGCCCAGCAGCGACATCGCCACCGAGCCGATAGCTTTCGCTTCCGGCAGCACCACCAGCAGTTCAGGTCCGTGCAGCGGCCCGAGATAATGACGAGCCTGCCCAAGACGCTGAATGCGGATCGGCTCAAATGCCTGCCGGCTTAGCGCCAGATGGGTGAATTTTGACGGTGCGCCCAGCCGCCAGCTATCGGGAAACAAACGCACCGTCGCGCCCGCCAGCCCTATCTCGCGCGCCCAGCGATGAAAACGGTTCAGCATCTCATCAAGGCTTTCCGCCGCCGCCAGCCGCGTCTGCAGATGCAGCAGACGCTGGAACAGGCTCTCATTCGCCGTTGCCTGCTCCATCAGCAGCATCATGTTCTCTTCCAGCACGTTGATATGGTTACGTGCCCGCACCATGTGCCATTCCACCAGCGAGATCGAGCCGCGTACCGGATGCGGAACGCGCATGTGCTCGACCAGCGCAGCATTACGAATAAAAAATTCAGGATGTTGCAACAGATAGTCCACCACCGCGCGGTCATTCAGCGCGCCGGTGATTTCCTGCTGTTCTTCCCCGACTTGTTTCATAAGTGAATAAATCCGTCGTAGACATGTGCCGCCGGGCCAGTCATAAACAACGGTTGGCCCGGGCCTTTCCAGGCGATATCAAGACGCCCGCCTGGCAATTCCACGCGTACTTCTTCGGCCAGCAGTCCCTGTTGGATACCAACCGCTACCGCCGCACAGGCCCCGCTACCGCAGGCCTGAGTTTCGCCTGCGCCGCGCTCATAAACACGCAGACGAATGCGATCGCGCTCGACCACCTGCATAAAACCGATGTTGGCGCGCTCCGGGAAGCGTTCGTGGCTTTCCATCACCGGACCGAGAGTTTCCACCGCGGCGGTTTCCACATTATCGACCTGAATGACGCAGTGCGGGTTCCCCATCGAGACCACGCCGCACAATACTGTCTGCTCGGCGGCGCGCATAATATAGGTCTTTTCCGCTTTGTTGGCGCGGAAGGGTACCTGAGAGGGTTCGAAGTTCGGCTCCCCCATGTTGACGCGCACCAGATCGTCTTCCGTTACGCTTAATACCATACGACCGTTCGCCGTGCTCACGCGGATGTCACGTTTATTGGTCAGGCCTTTCAGACGGACAAATCGGGCAAAGCAGCGCGCGCCGTTACCGCACTGCGACACTTCGCTGCCATCGGCGTTGAAGATACGATAATGGAAATCCAGATCCGGATCGTAAGGCGGCTCAACAACCAGCAGCTGATCGAAACCGACGCCCAGATGCCGATCCGCCAGGCGGCGAATCAGCTCCGGTGAGAAAAAAACATTCTGCGTTACCGCGTCAACGACCATAAAGTCGTTGCCAAGGCCATGCATTTTAGAGAACTGCATCATCTACTCCAGTCGCGCGGAACAGAACGTTATCGTTAATAGTTTACCTGGGTCGGGCCGCCGCTATCGCCGCGATCGTTACGATCTGGCGCCGAGCTCTGGATACCGCTATTGACCGGTTTGGTTGGCGGAGCCGCCGTCTTTTCTGCCGGAGGGAAATAAAGCGGTCCCTTCAGACCACAGCCGGTCAGGCTGAAGATCGCCAATAAAACGGCAAGCGTTGGAAAAACGTTTTTCATTGATAGTTGCCCGTGATTCACTCTTTCTGCTTTCTATCATCGCAGGAGAAGACGTAAAAGCAAGCGTTTAGCATCCGACTGCGCGCGCTTTTGTTTCGCGCTATACTGCCGCCATCTTCAAAAAAGCAGGGTAGAACCATGAACGACAGTGAATTCCATCGCCTGGCTGATAGCCTGTGGATGACCATCGAAGAGCGTCTGGACGAGCGGGACGGCGATAGCGATATCGACTGTGAGATCAACGGCGGCGTGCTGACTCTCAGTTTTGAGAACGGCAGCAAAATTATTATCAACCGTCAGGAGCCGCTGCATCAGGTGTGGCTGGCGACCAAGCAAGGCGGCTACCATTTTGATCTTAAAGGTGATGAGTGGGTGTGCGACCGCAGCGGTGAAACCTTCTGGGATCTGCTGGAGCAGGCGGCGACCCGGCAGGCTGGCGAAGCCGTGAGTTTTCGCTAAGCCCGCGCTTTCATCGTAACCGGAAAAGCAAAACCCCGGCGAAAACACAACGTCGCCGGGGAAATAGTGACTCAGGAATGTCGATCAGGAATAGTGCTGCTGCAGCATGGGCGACGCCACGGCATCCGGGCTCACCGGCGCGGCAGCCGCCCCGATCGCCTGGCTGCGGAACGGAATCACCTGAGGCCGACCGTCAACGTCGACAATCTGATAGAACTGCGGCAGGTTGAAGTTGATAAAACTGGAGCCGTAGGTGAAACGATCGTGGGATGAAGAGTAGAAGCGGCTCACGTCACGCACCAGCTCCTCTTTACTGCCTTCACAGTGATGATAAACCTCGGCGCGGTTGCTCTCGTCGAGAATATAGATATTAAATCCGCTCTCGTTATCCGCCTCTTCAAAGAAGAACTGAATAATCCCTTCGCTGGCAAAGCCATCCACTACCGCCGGCAGCTTAACATGGTTGGTTTCCACCTGAACCGACAGACCATGCAGCTTGTTATGCGAGATGGCGCCGTAGAATTCAATGGCGTTCTCCAGCTTCTGCACCGACACGTTAAGACGTTCGAAGAACAGTCCCCAGGTCTGCCCGGAAACGCGCAGCGCCTTAAAGCGCCCGGTATCCTGACGGGTACTGGAAAGGCGCAGTTCAATGCACTCGGAGACCATCTGCTGCACGCGGGTGCGGATTAGACCGCGCAGATGCTGACTGTAGCAGAACACTTCAACACTATCCGGCGGCGCAGCATCCTGATGCATTTTACCCAGAATGGTCTTCAGCGCTTCGATCATCGCCTGCTCGCCGTTAAAGTGCAGGGTTCGCACTTCGTTCCACGAGTTGCGGTACAGCAGATCGACGCTGCCGATTAAACACTTCTGCTCTTCGCCAAAGCTAAAGACATCCAGTTTACGGAAGTCAAAATGCACGACCTGATTACGGAACGCCGCCGTCGGGTCATATTCGAGGTTGACGATAATCGCCAGGTGGCGGATTTCACAGGGACTATACAGCGCTTTAGGCGTTGGTGACGGCAGACGCAGCGGGAAATGGTGCGCAACGTCGGCGACCATCTCCTGAAGCTTCGCCAGATCGACGATGCCGTTGCCCTTAATAAACAGGCGAGTGCGTGACGTCAGCAGGCCGTTAAACCAGGCCCATGCCACCAGCTTATTAAGATAACGGTTATATTCCAGCGGCTGATGGCTGATGATCGATTCCATATCCGGCGCACGGTTATACACATACCAACCGGTACGGTTGGCGCGGCCAGGAGGCACGTGGATAAAGGTCAGATTCGGCTCGGAGAGATCCGGAGAGATTTGCGGGTTCACCAGCGTCACTTTGCCCGGCAGCGCTTCAAACGCCGCATACAGCTTACGGGTCAGTACGCCGATATCCTGCGGACTGGCGGACACGCTGAGGTTGTTACGCCGCGCAAAGCGGATCAGGTTGCGATAGCTTTGCATCATCGCATCCAGCAGTTCGTTGTGCGCTTTGCGTACTTCGTCGATCTTCCAGTTAGCCCGGTTGTCCAGCATCATCAGACGCTTTTCATCCCAGCCCCACTCTTTCACCAGGTGGCTCACGACTTCACGACGCCAGCCCACGCAGGCGCGCTCGCGGCTGAGTTTTTCGCACACCTTCAGATAGAAACAGCGGCGCACCAGATCGAGACGCGTGTCGTCTTCAATGGCCTGCAGATAGGCGGTCACGCGCTCCAGCATCATGCAGTAGGGATCGAGCCCAAACGAGACGATTTCTCCGTCATGCAGACGCTGTTTAATGTCTTTTGCCAGCAGGCGGTTGTTCGGGTACTCCCAGGAGTAGGCTTCCAGCAGCAGCGTTTTCAGCACCGCTTTATACGGTGAATCGATACTTTTATAGAGCTGCCACAGGCTGGCGCCGAAATATTCTTCCGCCGACAGCGAGCTCAGGCCGCCCAGATCGAGCCACTCATTGGGCGTCAGTACGCCTTGCGCGTAGAGTCCCATCACGTAATCGTCGTAATGATCCTCTTCGTCGCACGGCACCATATTCCACAGAATACGTTTCCCGGCGAGGCGCACGGCGGTGCGGTAGAACTCATCCAGCAGCAGGATATGCTGCGTCGACCCGCAGTCTTCGCCGCCAAGGCTGCCGCTTTCGTTATGGCGGAAGCGGTTTTCGTCAATCAGGAAGAAGCTGACTTCAACCCCCAGTGATGCCGCCCAGCTTTCCAGCAGGCTACATTTGCGCTGCAGCAGCTGACGCTCTTCGGTATCAAGCCATGCCTGATGACAAACCCAGATATCCAGGTCGGAAGAGCAGCTTTGGCCTACGGAGGAGGTACTGCCCATCGAGTAGACGCCGGTAATCGGCAGTTCGCCTTTCGGCGGCTCCTGCGCCAGCATGCCGCGGTGCAGTTCTAACTCGTCAAGGTAGTGGCGTTGGGTTTCATCAGGCGTGTAGAGGCAAATGCCGCGGGGAACGTTACCGTCAAGGTAACCCGGCATCAACGGGTGATGATAATGTAGTAATGTCGGCAGTAGACTGTAAACCTGCTGGAAAGCGGGTCCCATGGCAGCAAGCGCGCGATCCACGCGCAGTTGGTTGATGGCATCCAGTCTCTGTTTCAGTGTCTCAATATAGAGGTACAAGACATATCGCCTGATGTTCAAAAACCCGTCGTACAATAGTACGGAGGATTTCAGTATTTCAACAAAAACCGTCACCATTTGTCGTCGGTGTGGTTGTGATGAGCTGCTGACGGACAAATGGTTTAAAACGTGATCAATCTAACACCTTGCTCATTGACCGTAAAGAAAGATGCGCTACATACAAGTGTAGCACCGTTTACTGCGTGTAAATTCCTCACTACGGTTGTGGCAACCGCAATGGCACCAAACGCAAATAACGCAAAAAAAGAAAGAGCCGCCCCCCTAATCCCACAAAACTAACATCCATAAGGCAACAATGTTAGGATAGTTTGTGGTCGACAATGACGGTAACAAGCATGTTAGACAAAGTTTTGAGAATTGCCACACGGCAAAGCCCACTTGCGCTATGGCAGGCGCATTATGTGAAAGAGCGCCTTGAGTCCTGCCATCCTGGACTGGCGGTGGAACTGGTGCCGATGGTCACTCGCGGCGACGTGCTCCTTGATACTCCGCTGGCAAAAGTGGGCGGCAAGGGCTTGTTTGTCAAAGAATTAGAACTGGCCATTATGGAAGGGCGCGCGGATATCGCCGTGCATTCCATGAAAGATGTTCCCGTCGAGTTTCCCGAGGGACTGGGGCTGGTCACGATTTGCGAGCGCGAAGATCCGCGCGACGCCTTCGTCTCTAATCACTATGCGTCAATCGATACACTGCCGCACGGCAGCATCGTTGGCACTTCAAGTTTACGTCGCCAGTGCCAGCTGGCAGCTCAACGTCCCGATCTGGAGATCCGCTCTCTGCGCGGTAACGTCGGGACCCGCCTCGGCAAGCTCGATAGCGGCGAATATGATGCGATTATCCTTGCGGCGGCCGGGCTGAAACGCCTGGGGCTGGAGTCGCGCATTCGTCAACCGTTAACGCCTGAGCAGTCGCTGCCCGCGGTCGGCCAGGGCGCGGTCGGTATTGAATGTCGTCTTGACGATCAATGGACGCAAACGCTGTTAGCACCGCTGAATCATGCGGAAACCGCCATTCGCGTCCGCGCGGAACGCGCGATGAATACCCGGCTGGAAGGCGGCTGTCAGGTTCCGATCGGCAGCTACGCTGAGCTGATTAACGGTGAGCTGTGGCTGCGCGCCCTGGTCGGTGCGCCGGACGGTTCGCAGGTGGTGCGCGGTGAACGACGCGGCCAGCCGGAAGATGCCGAGCGCCTCGGCGTCTCGCTGGCGGAAGAGCTGCTGGATAGTGGCGCCCGCGACATTCTCGCCGCCGTGTATGCAGGAGAAGCGCCTCGATGAGTATTCTGGTCACCCGTCCGTTGCCCCAAAGTGAAGAGCTGGTCAGCCGCCTGCGCGCGCTGGGACATGTGGCCTGGAGTTTTCCACTCATTGAGTTTACGCCCGGGCGCGAACTGCCTGCGCTAAGCGGCCAGCTGGCCGCCTTATCCACAGGCGATCTTTTGTTTGCGCTCTCGCAGCATGCGGTAGAGTTTGCCCATGCTCGCTTGCATCAACTGGGCCAACGCTGGCCGAAAGCACCCGGCTATTTTGCGATTGGCCGCACTACGGCGCTGGCCCTGCATACGGTCAGTGGGCAGAATATTCGCTACCCATTAGATCGGGAAATTAGCGAAGTCTTGCTACAATTACCTGAATTACAAAACATTGCCGGGAAGAAAGCCCTTCTTCTTCGCGGTAACGGCGGGCGGGAATTATTAGGCGAAACGCTCCGCGAGCGCGGCGCCGACGTCACTTTTTGTGAATGCTATCAACGTAGTGCAAAGCATTACGATGGCGCAGAAGAAGCAATGCGCTGGCAGTCCCGCGGCGTCACTACGCTGGTCGTCACCAGCGGCGAGATGCTGCAACAGCTTTGGGCGCTGATACCCCAATGGTATCGCGAACGGTGGCTCCTTCGCTGTCGCATTTTAGTTGTCAGTGAACGCCTGGCCCGGCAGGCCCGTGAATTGGGCTGGCAGGATATCCAGGTTGCCGATAGCGCCGACAACGATGCGCTGCTACGCGCATTACAATAACTCTCAACATTGGAAGCCATAATGACGGAACAACAAAACCAATCCGCCGTGGTTGAAGAGACCAGGGAGGCCGTGGACAAGGCGCCACAGCCAGAGAATACCGGAAAGAAAAACGGCGGCAATAAAACCAGCCTCGTTCTGAGCGCGGTTGCTATCGCCATTGCCCTCGCCGCTGGCGTCGGCCTGTTTGGTTTAAATAAACAGCAAGTATCACGACAGAACGAGACCAGCACGGCGCTCGCCGATCGGGTGGCGGAACTGCAAAAAGCGCAAGAAAGCCAAAAAAATGAACTCGAAGGGATTATCAAGCAGCAGGCGGACCAGCTAGCCGATGCGAAGCATCAGCAGGAGACGCTGGCGAAGCAGCTGGAAGACGTGCAGCAAAAAGTGGCCGTCATTTCCGGCAGCGATGCCAAAACCTGGCTGCTGGCGCAGGCTGATTTTCTGGTCAAATCGGCCGGGCGTAAGCTGTGGAGCGATCGGGACGTCACCACCGCCGCTGCGCTGTTAAAAAGCGCCGATGCCAGCCTCGCCGATATGAACGATCCCAGTCTGATTAGCGCCCGCCGCGCCATTACCGACGATATCGCGTCGCTGTCGGCCGTCAGCCAGGTCGACTACGACGGTATCATTCTCAAGGTCAACCAGCTTGCTAACCAGATTGATAACCTGCGCCTTGCCGACAATAACGATGACGACTCCCCGATGGACTCCGACAGCGAAGAGCTCTCCAGCTCCATTGGCGAATGGCGCGTGAATCTGCAAAAGAGCTGGCAGAGCTTTATGGACAGCTTTATTACCATTCGACGCCGCGACGAAACGGCAGTCCCGCTGCTGGCGCCAAACCAGGATATCTACCTGCGCGAAAATATTCGCTCCCGTCTGCTGGTTGCGGCACAAGCGGTACCGCGCCATCAGGAAGAGACATACAAACAAGCGCTGGATAATGTTTCCACCTGGGTTCGCGCGTATTACGACACGGAAGATGCCACGACCAGGGCATTCCTGGAAGATGTCGATAAGCTGAGTCAGCAAAGCATCACGATGAATGTGCCGGAAAATCTGCAAAGCCAGGCCATTCTCGAGAAGCTGATGCAAACGCGGGTACGCAACCTGATGGCGCAGCCTGCCGTGACTCAGAGCAGTGCCCCGGCGCCGACGCCCCCTGTACCTGCACCCGCACCTGCACCTGCGCCACAAGGAGAGTAACGCATGCTGAAAATTCTCTTACTCTTCGCACTGCTGATCGCCGGGATCGTTGTCGGCCCGATTATCTCCGGGCACCAGGGCTACGTTCTGATCCAGACCGATAACTACAATATCGAAACCAGCGTAACCGGACTGGCGATCATCATGATCCTCACCATGGTGGTACTGTTTGCGATTGAGTGGCTGTTCCGCCGTATTTTCCGTACCGGCGCCCATACCCGCGGCTGGTTCGTAGGTCGCAAACGCCGTCGCGCACGTAAGCAAACCGAACAGGCATTGCTGAAGCTGGCGGAAGGCGACTATCAGCAGGTTGAGAAGCTGATGGCGAAGAATGCCGATCATGCCGAACAACCGGTGGTGAACTATCTGCTGGCGGCGGAAGCGGCCCAGCAGCGTGGTGATGAAGCCCGGGCGAATCAGCATCTGGAGCGCGCCACGGAGCTGGCCGGAGACGATCTTATTCCGGTCGAGATTGCGCGCGTGCGCCTGCAGCTGGCCCGCAATGAAAACCATGCGGCCCGCCACGGCATTGATAAGCTGCTGGAGATTACCCCACGGCATCCGGAAGTCTTGCGCCTGGCCGAGCAGGCCTATACCCGCACCGGCGCGTGGAATTCACTGCTGGATATCCTGCCGTCAATGGCAAAAGCCAACGTCAGCGATGAAGAGCACCGCGCCGCGCTGGAGCAGCAGGCCTGGATTGGCTTGATGGACCAGACCCTGGCCGATCGCGGAAGCGATGGGTTACGTGAGTGGTGGAAAAACCAGAACCGCAAAACTCGCGGCCAGGTGTCCCTGCAGGTGGCGATGGCCAGTCTGCTCATCGAGAGCGACGATCACGATACCGCGCAGCAGATTATTATCGACGGACTGAAGAAGCAGTATGATGACCGCCTGGTGATGCTTATTCCGCGTCTGAAGACGAATAATCCGGAGCAGCTGGAAAAAGTGCTGCGTCAGCAGATTAAATCGGTCGGCGATCGGCCTTTACTGTGGAGCACGCTGGGGCAATCCCTGATGCGCCACGGCGAGTGGCAGGAAGCCAGCATCGCGTTCCGTGCTGCGCTGAAGCAGCGTCCGGATGCCTTTGATTATGCATGGCTGGCCGATACGCTCGACCGTATGCATCAGCCAGAAGAAGCGGCATTAATGCGCCGTGATGGCCTGCTGTTAACGCTACAGAACAATCCTCAGCCTTAACCTGCCCTTTCGCTATCGTCTCTTCCAGAGGCGATAGCGCGCTTCTCTTCGCTCTCTTCTGCTCATCCCGTCGCGGGCATAAAAAAACGCCTGCACTGAAATCAGGGCAGGCGTTAAAACAGGTCTGTTTGACAACAAATTGGGTGCTTCACTCAACGTTATGTCCATGGTGTTTGATGAGACGATACGCTGTATCTCTCAGGCTGCGTCGAAGCAGCGTGAAGAACGTGCGTATAAACGCGACATCTGTCAGTGGACGATAAGCACCGTAAACGGCTCTGCATCATTCCTGAGTTTATGAGGCCCGAGGGCGAACATAAGAGATGGAATGAGCATCTACCCGTTTATTATCGCACAGGTTCCGTGGAAATTGCATTAGCCACAACGGTAAATTGGGAGGATTCCGGCCAAGAAATTACGCGTTCGCATAGCGCACGGATAGCCGCTTTTTGTTCGGGAGATCAGGGAGATATAAGATTGTTGCGATACGACAGAAAACAAAAAACCCCGCCGAAGCGGGGTTCAAAATTGGTCGGCGAGAGAGGATTCGAACCTCCGACCCACTGGTCCCAAACCAGTTGCGCTACCAAGCTGCGCTACTCGCCGATGTACTGCTTTTTGAATTTTTAGTTCAATTCGTTAAAGTCGTGGTGCGAGGGGGGGGACTTGAACCCCCACGTCCGTAAGAACACTAACACCTGAAGCTAGCGCGTCTACCAATTCCGCCACCTTCGCACAGTGCGAGCGATATCTGCGTGGTTTATGGTGCGAGGGGGGGGACTTGAACCCCCACGTCCGTAAGGACACTAACACCTGAAGCTAGCGCGTCTACCAATTCCGCCACCTTCGCATACCATCGACACTATGAAAGTATCGTTACCACGGAGGCGCATTCTAGTGGTTTTCAGCTATACGTCAATAGTTAATTGTGTGGCCTGGATTGATTGTTGCAAAAATGGTCGAATTTGAGGGGGGGGAACCGGCGGCGGGGTTGCCCTGCCGCCGGAGAAGATGAAAATTATTTTTTCGCCTGGCGGGTCATGACGGTACGGTAAACTTTAAAGCGACCGGTTTGGGCAATCACTTCATGGAAGCCGAAGACTTCATCCAGCACATCCGGATACGGCAGGAAGGCGTTGGCGACAATACGCAGCTCCCCGCCGCTGTTCAGATGACGGACCGCGCCGCGAATCAGCGTTTGCGCAGCTTCCTGGCTGGTCTGCAGGCCATCGTGGAACGGTGGGTTGGAGATAATCATGTCGAAACGACCGTTCACCTCGGAGAACACATTGCTGGCGAACACGTCACCTTCAATGCCGTTGGCAGCGAGCGTTGCGCGGCTCGCTTCGACCGCCGGCGCGCTGACGTCGCAGAGCGTCAGGCGGACCTTCGGCGAGTGGCTGGCCAGGACGGTCGCCAGCACACCTGCGCCGCAGCCGACATCGAGCACTTTACCTTTGGTGTGCGGCGTCAGCGTTGAGAGCAGCAGCTGGCTGCCAATATCCAGTCCGTCACGGCTGAATACGCCTGGCAGCGTTTTAATGGTCAGATTTTCCAGCGGGTATTCGCCCCAGTACTGCTGCGGATCGAACGTCGGCTGTTTTTCCAGACGCCCGTGATACAGCCCGCAGCGACGTGCGCTGTCCACTTTCGTCAGAGGGACATATTCGGCCAGCATCTGTTCGGCGCTGCGAACGCCGCTGCGGTTTTCACCGACGACGAAAACGTCAATGCCGACCGGTAGCAGCGACAGCAGGTTCATCAGTTGAAACTGCGCTTCCGGTTTGTTCTTGGGCCAGTAGTAAATCAGCGTGTCGCAATCGGCAACGTCGCTGGCTTCGGCGACCAGACTAAAACGTACGTTTTCGCCCATCTGGCCGTTCAGGGCTTGCCAGTGGTGAAACTGCTGGGTGTGGGCGCGGCTGGCCGCGGTGTCCAGACGTGCGGGCAGGTCATCCTGCAGGTCACCGGCAAACAGAACGCGTGCGGGTTCGAAATCATCACTGTGGCGCAGCAAGACTTCACTTGCCGGGGTAAAAGCAGACATGAAACACTCCTTCATTAAGACTGGCGCCGATTATACACATTATCCAGAATGCTGCCTCTTTGTTGGCGCTGCTGGCGCCGCCTGCGCGCGGATAACGCTATACGCCTCACCTCTGAGCGAGCGGCGGGCGCGTCGTTCGTAGTTTGTTGGCGCAGATAAGCGGGATTTGCTATATTGCGCGCTTAATTAACAGGAGTGTTTTGCTATGACTTCCCGACGAGAGTGGCAATTACAGCAGCTGGGTATCACCCGGTGGTCGCTGCGTCGCCCCGGGGCGTTACAGGGTGAAATCGCTATCTCGCTTCCAGGGCATATTCGTTTGGTGATGGTGGCAGAAAACCCGCCGTCGCTGACTGAACCGCTCATCAGCGATATTCTACGTGCTTTGGCGCTGTCGCCGGATCAGGTACTGCAGCTCACGCCGGATCGCGTGGCTATGTTGCCGCAGGATAGCCGCTGCAACAGCTGGCGGCTGGGTACTGACGCACCGTTACTGCTGGCGGGCGCGCAGGTTTCGACGCCCGCTTTTGATGAACTCCAGACCAGCGCGCCTGCCCGTATGGCGCTCTGGCAACAAATCTGCGCTCATGAATACGATTTCTATCCTCAACACGGCTGATTTGCCCCGTGCCTGGCAAATAGAACAACGCGCCCACGCTTTTCCGTGGAGCGAACAAACCTTTGCCAGCAATCAGGGGGAACGTTATCTCAACCTTCAACTAACGGTTGATGGCGAGATGGCGGCCTTCGCGATTACGCAAGTTATCCTCGATGAAGCGACGCTGTTTAACATCGCCGTCGACCCGGCTTTTCAGCGGCGTGGCCTTGGGCGAGCGCTGCTGGAGCAGGTGATTGATGAGGTTGAGAAACGCGGGGTCGCAACGCTGTGGCTGGAAGTGCGTGCGTCGAACGTAGCCGCTATCGCACTTTACGAGAGCTTAGGTTTTAACGAGGCAACCATTCGTCGCAACTATTATCCCACGGCCGACGGGCGTGAGGATGCGATCATAATGGCGTTGCCAGTCAGTATGTAACGGCCTGTTCGCCAGGCTTTTTTAAGGGTAAGTCTGACGCTGTGCTGTTCAGACCTGCTGTAACAAGACGCCTGTGTGGCGGGCAATGACAGGGTGATACGATGAAGTGGGACTGGATTTTCTTTGATGCCGATGAAACGCTGTTTACATTTGATTCTTTTACCGGTCTGCAGCGAATGTTTCTCGACTATAGCGTGACCTTTAGCGCTGAAGATTTTCAGGACTATCAGGCCGTGAACAAACCCCTGTGGGTGGACTATCAAAACGGCACGATCACTGCGCTGCAGCTGCAACATCAGCGTTTTAATAGCTGGGCGGAGCGCCTCAGCGTGCCGCCGGGCGAACTCAACGACGCCTTTATGAATGCGATGGCCGAGATCTGCTCGCCGCTGCCTGGGGCGATATCGCTGCTGAATGCGCTGCAGGGGAAGGTGAAGATGGGGATCATCACCAACGGGTTTACCTCGCTGCAGCAGATTCGTCTGGAACGCACCGGCTTACGCGATCACTTTGATTTATTGATTATTTCTGAAGAGGTCGGCGTGGCGAAGCCGGACGCGCGCATTTTTGAATACGCGCTGGCGCAGGCGGGTCATCCCGATCGTTCCCGCGTGCTGATGGTCGGCGATACGGCAGAGTCCGATATCCGCGGCGGGGTGAATGCCGGCCTTGCCACCTGCTGGCTGAATGCCCATCAGCGTGAATTGCCTGCCGATCTTCACCCCGACTGGACGGTGACCTCTTTAAGCGACCTGGAGCAGCTCCTGTGTAAACACTGATTGCCTCCCCCCCATTGATGGGTAAAATAGCCGCAATTTTTCGTATTCCACATGCGTGGCCGGTTGCCGCGTTTACTAAGAAGAATCAATTATGACGTTGTCTCCTTATCTGCAAGAGGTGGCCAAACGCCGCACTTTTGCCATTATCTCTCACCCGGATGCCGGTAAAACGACCATCACCGAGAAGGTATTACTGTTCGGACAGGCGATTCAGACCGCCGGTACCGTTAAAGGCCGTGGTTCCAGCCAGCATGCAAAATCAGACTGGATGGAGATGGAAAAACAGCGTGGTATCTCCATTACCACGTCGGTGATGCAGTTCCCGTATCACAACAGCCTGGTTAACCTGCTGGATACCCCGGGCCACGAAGACTTCTCCGAAGATACCTACCGTACCCTGACGGCGGTGGACTGCTGTCTGATGGTCATCGATGCGGCAAAAGGCGTTGAAGATCGTACCCGTAAGCTGATGGAAGTTACCCGTCTGCGCGATACGCCGATCCTGACGTTCATGAACAAACTCGACCGTGATATCCGCGATCCGATGGAGCTGCTGGATGAGGTGGAGAACGAACTGCGTATTGCCTGCGCGCCGATCACCTGGCCGATTGGCTGCGGTAAGCTGTTTAAGGGCGTGTACCATCTCTACAAAGATGAGACCTATCTCTATCAGACCGGTAAGGGCCACACGATTCAGGAAGTGCGGATCGTGAAAGGGTTGAATAACCCGGATCTCGATCTGGCCGTCGGCGAAGATCTGGCGCAGCAGCTGCGCGATGAGCTGGAGCTGGTACAGGGCGCTTCAAACGAGTTTGATAAAGATCTGTTCCTCGCCGGCGAAATCACCCCGGTCTTCTTTGGTACGGCCTTAGGTAACTTCGGCGTGGATCATATGCTGGATGGCCTGGTTGAGTGGGCGCCGGCGCCGATGCCGCGTAAAACCGATACCCGTGAAGTGACGGCGGAAGAAGAGAAATTTACCGGTTTCGTCTTTAAAATTCAGGCCAACATGGATCCGAAACACCGTGACCGCGTGGCCTTTATGCGCGTGGTGTCCGGTAAGTATGAGAAGGGCATGAAGCTGCGTCAGGTCCGTACGGGCAAAGACGTGGTGATTTCCGATGCGCTGACCTTTATGGCCGGCGACCGTTCTCATGTGGAAGAGGCCTGGCCGGGCGATATTATCGGTCTGCACAACCACGGTACGATTCAGATCGGCGACACCTTCACCCAGGGCGAGATGATGAAGTTCACCGGTATCCCGAACTTCGCGCCGGAGCTGTTCCGCCGTATTCGCCTGAAGGATCCGCTGAAGCAGAAACAGCTGCTGAAAGGGCTGGTACAGCTTTCTGAAGAGGGCGCGGTACAGGTCTTCCGTCCGATCGCCAATAACGATCTTATTGTCGGCGCGGTCGGTGTGCTGCAGTTTGATGTGGTCGTGGCTCGTCTGAAGAGTGAATACAACGTTGAAGCGATTTACGAATCGGTGAACGTGGCGACCGCGCGTTGGGTGGAATCCACCGACGTGAAAAAATTTGAGGAATTTAAGCGTAAAAACGAAATTCAGCTGGCCCTCGATGGCGGTGATAATCTGACATATATCGCGCCAACTATGGTTAACCTGAACCTGACGCAGGAACGCTATCCTGACGTTCTGTTCCGTAAAACTCGCGAGCACTAATCCCTTCCGGAGCGCGGCTCTCACCGCGCTCCACGCTATTTTTTCGTCGTTTCCCGCGTTATAGAAAGTTCTTAAAGATCCCCGTCAGCGTGACTTTTTGTACATATTTTCCGTCTCTTTCATGACCTTCTACTATATTTAATAAGTAATTTTTAAGATTCTGGCTTAATAAGCTACTTATTTTGCTTTAGCGATATAGAAATAACGAGGACAGAGAGATGACAAGACTAAAGGATGCCGGGACGTTGCTGGCTCTCTTCTTAGGCTCAGCCATGATAAGCGCCTCGGCATATGCAGAAAATCCGCCGGCGAACAGCGCACAATCGGTTGCCACCAGCGCCGGTCAGGCCGTCGACAGCTCGCTGAATAAAGTCGGCGATTTTATGGATGACAGCACCATCACCGCCAGAGTGAAAGCGGCGCTGATTGACGATAAAAATATTCGCAGCAGCGATATCTCTGTGAAAACTGAGAATAAAGTAGTGACACTGAGCGGCTCGGTTGACAGCGCGGAGCAAAAAGATCTGGCGGTGAACGCCGCGAAAACGGTCAAAGGCGTCACCACCGTGAATGACCAGTTGAACGTGGTCGCAGAGAAGTCTGCCAGCCTGGAAGGGTACGCGGGCGATACGGCCATTACCAGTCAAGTTAAAGCCAAACTGTTGGCGGATGACATTGTGCCGTCGCGAAAGGTAACGGTTGAGACCCGTGACGGGACCGTACATTTATCCGGAACCGTTGATTCACGTCAGCAGGCGGATCGCGCGGCAGACATTGCCAAAGCCGTTTCTGGTGTTAAAAACGTAGAAAATAATCTCAGCGTTAAATAAACCCATTCATTTAATAACGTTATTTCCCGCTAACTATTCAACTCTTTGAATTATGCGTTGAATGACATGCGGGAGGTAAACAAATGAATCCTCTGGCGCTTATTCAGGTCATTTTATCGAGGAACACGGGCATCGCCCGACCACCAGCAATTCGACGTATGACGAGTGAAGAAAAAGAGCATGACAGGGTTGATTTATGCGCGGCCTGAGCGCGCAGAAAAGCGACCGTTATCCACTATGGTAAGGAGCACATTATGTTTCGATGGGGCATTATTTTTCTGGTCATTGCACTGATTGCCGCCGCGTTAGGATTTGGTAGCCTGGCGGGTACGGCTGCCTGGGCTGCAAAAATCGTCTTTGTCGTCGGTATTATTCTGTTCCTGGTTAGCCTGTTTACCGGGCGCCGGCGCCCATAGAAAGCGGTCTTTCCCTGCCGCGCAAGACGCGAAAGGCGTTTTAATGACATAGCGTTTTACATAAAGCCAGTCCTCAGGACTGGCTTTCGTGGTTTCAGGGGGGTAATAATTGCAGGACGGCGCGGCGATGGACGTCAGGATTTCAGATCCCTTGCGGGCGGTGAATGCCGCCCGACGGGCCGGGAGCGCCGGGGGGAGACCCTACCGAATGATTTTGGGCTGGTACAATAAAACATAACAGGAAAGCAGGGTGGGACATCGAATTCCCGTAACGCTTGGCAACATTGCGCCGTTGTCTGTCAAACCATTTCTTCCGGGCAAGCTTGGCCTGGTGTGCGAGGGTGGCGGTCAGCGAGGTATTTTTACCGCCGGAGTACTGGATGAGTTTATGCGCGCGGGATTCAACCCCTTTGACATTATGCTGGGGACATCCGCCGGGGCGCAGAACCTGTCGGCCTACATGTGCAACCAGCAGGGCTACGCCCGCAAGGTCATCACCCGTTACACCACGGCCCGGGAATTTTTCGATCCTATGCGTTTTGTCCGCGGCGGTAATCTCATCGATCTTGACTGGCTGGTGGAGACCACGGCGCAAAAAATGCCGCTGGCGATGAGCTATGCGGAGGAGCAGTTCGCCCTGGGGAAAGAGCTGTGGATGTGCGCCTGCCGGGGCGATGATTATACGCCAGACTATTTTGCTCCCACCCAGACCACGTGGCTCGATCTGATCCGCGCCTCCAGCGCGATCCCCGGTTTCTATCGCAGCGGCGTCATGCTGGACGGCATCAGCTATCTGGATGGCGGCGTCAGCGATGCGATTCCCGTACAGGAGGCGGCCCGACGCGGGGCGCAAACCATCGTGGTTATCCGTACGGTGCCTTCGCAGATGTTCTATACCCCGCAGTGGTTTAAGCGAATGGAGCGCTGGCTGGGGGAAAGCAGCCTGCAGCCGTTTGTGAACCTGGTCCAGCATCACGAGGCCACCTATCGCACTACCCAACAGTTTATTGAGAAGCCGCCGGGTAAGCTGCGCATCCTGGAAATTTATCCGCAGAAACCGCTTAAAAGTATGGCGCTGGGAAGCCGTTTACCGGCGCTGCTGGAAGACTACAAGACCGGGCGACAGTGCGGACGTTATTTCCTCGCGACGGTCGGCAAAATGCTGGCCGACCGTCCACCGCTGCTGCGTCATCTGCCGCGAATCACGCAGCCGGCCTCGGTTGTGGTGCCGGCGGCTTCCGTCGCCAACGATTCTCACCCGGCCACTTTCGTGACCGCCCCGCAGGCTAATGATGCCAGCTTTGATAACGAGGATCTGGCATGACGTGGACGTTTATCGATACGCATTGTCATTTTGATTTCCCGCCCTTCGCCGGCCATGCCGCCGAGAGTCTTGCCCGGGCGGCGCAAGCCGGGGTGACGCAGATAATTGTTCCGGCCATTGAAGCGGAAAATTTCCCCCGCGTATTAGCGCTGGCGGAGCAGCATGAAGCGATTTATGCCGCCGTGGGACTGCATCCCATTGCGATCGAGCGGCATGATGAGCGCAGTCTTGAGCGCCTGGAGGAGTGCCTGCGCCAACGCCACCGAAAGCTGGTCGCGGTGGGGGAGACGGGGCTCGATCTGTATCGTGACGATCCGCAGTTTGAGCGCCAGCAGGTCATGCTGGAAGCGCAGCTGCGGCTGGCGAAGCGTTACGATCTGCCGGTGATTCTGCACTCCCGACGTACTCACGATAAGCTGGCGATGCTGCTGAAAAAACATGCCCTGCCGAGAACCGGCGTGGTGCATGGTTTCGCGGGAAGCCTGCAGCAAGCGGAACGTTTCGTTCAGGCAGGTTATAAAATTGGCGTCGGCGGAACCATAACCTACCCACGCGCCAGTAAAACGCGTGATGTCATGGCGCGTCTACCGCTATCGGCACTGCTGCTGGAGACGGATGCGCCGGATATGCCGCTCAATGGTTTTCAGGGGCAGCCAAATCGGCCCGAGCAGGTGGCCCGTGTCTTTGCCTCGCTATGTGAACTGCGACAGGAACCTGCGGATGTCATTGCCAATGCGTTGATTCACAATACGAAAGCGTTGTTCTGTGCCCTGTGACGTCCCACTCTCAGTGATGACGCTCGTGCGTCAGCCGCGGTGAAGAGGCTGCGGCTTCATCGCCGGTATTCCCGGATACCTCCCTTTCTCACTCCTCTGCGGATGTTATAATTCCATCATTTCCTTTTTTTAGTAACTTACTTATTTTTCAGTGGTTATTGCCTGTTTTTCAATTTTTAGCACAAAGTGCACTCGCTGTTGTCGAGGTATTCTGCGGTTTTATGTTATTATATTAACATTCAGTTGCATCTGCGGATTTTGATTATGCTTAAAGTAAACATGGCGTTTTGCAGCGCAATACTGCATTCATAAAGGTGACTTATGTCACATTACAGTAATGCAAATTCTCTATGAGTTTTCATTAACTGTGATGAATGTCGAAGTGTAACGGCGAGGTGATGTTACAATAGTAACAGACTCGCAAGGTGAACAAACTATTGAACCGGCAATAAGCCGTCGGAGTGTAAAATGACTGATTTATCTGCAAGCAGCCTGCGCGCGTTGAAACTGATGGACCTGACCACGCTGAATGACGATGACACCAATGAAAAGGTGATCGCTCTGTGCCATCAGGCAAAAACGCCGGTAGGGAATACAGCGGCTATCTGCATCTATCCGCGCTTTATCCCGATCGCGCGTAAAACGCTGAACGCGCAAGGCACCCCGGATATCCGTATCGCCACGGTCACCAACTTCCCGCATGGTAACGATGATATCGATATCGCGCTGGCGGAAACCCGTGCGGCTATCGCTTATGGCGCGGACGAAGTTGACGTGGTATTCCCGTACCGCGCGCTGATCGCGGGTAACGAGCAGGTCGGATTCGATCTGGTGAAGGCCTGTAAAGAGGCTTGCGCGGCGGCCAACGTGCTGTTGAAAGTGATCATCGAAACCGGTGAGCTGAAAGAAGAAGCGTTAATTCGTAAAGCTTCTGAAATTTCTATTAAAGCCGGGGCGGATTTCATCAAAACCTCGACCGGTAAAGTCCCGGTAAACGCGACGCCGGAAAGCGCACGTATCATGCTGGAAGTGATCCGCGATATGGGCGTACAGAAAACCGTTGGCTTTAAGCCTGCGGGCGGCGTCCGCAGCGCTGAAGATGCGCAGCAGTTCCTGGCCATTGCCGATGAACTGTTCGGTGCCGACTGGGCGGATTCTCGCCACTATCGTTTCGGCGCATCCAGCCTGCTGGCAAGCCTGCTGAAAGCGCTGGGGCACGGCGACGGTAAGAGCGCCAGCAGCTACTAAGGCGTCACGGTGACAAAACCGTAGCCCGGATGAGGCGCAGCTGCGCCGACGCCGGGAGATTCCCGGCGTCGCGACGCTCGGCCGGGCTACAGGAACTTAGCGCGGGCGCAGATAACGCCGCCCGCCGAATTTGACCTTATTCCTCAGGGGGTTACCTTGTTTCTCGCACAAGAAATTATTCGTAAAAAACGTGACGGCCATGCGCTGAGCGATGACGAAATTCGCTTTTTCATCAACGGGATCCGTGATAACACCGTTTCTGAAGGGCAGATCGCGGCGCTGGCGATGACCATCTTTTTCCACGATATGTCTATGCCAGAACGCGTCTCGTTAACCATGGCAATGCGGGATTCAGGAACCGTTCTGGACTGGAAAAGCCTCAATCTGAACGGCCCGATTGTCGATAAACACTCTACCGGCGGCGTGGGCGATGTGACTTCGCTGATGCTTGGCCCGATGGTTGCCGCCTGCGGCGGCTATGTGCCGATGATCTCCGGGCGCGGCCTCGGTCATACCGGCGGCACCCTCGACAAACTGGAAGCCATTCCGGGTTTCGATATTTTCCCGGATGACGCCCGTTTCCGCGGCATTATTAAAGATGTTGGCGTCGCCATCATCGGGCAGACCAGTTCGCTGGCCCCTGCCGACAAACGTTTCTATGCCACCCGCGATATTACCGCGACGGTGGATTCCATCCCGCTCATCACCGCCTCGATTCTGGCGAAAAAACTGGCGGAAGGCCTGGATGCGCTGGTGATGGACGTTAAAGTAGGCAGCGGCGCCTTTATGCCGACCTACGAACTCTCCGCAGCGCTTGCCGAAGCGATCGTTGGCGTTTCCAACGGTGCCGGCGTGCGGACTACCGCGCTGCTGACCGATATGAACCAGGTGCTGGCATCCAGCGCCGGGAACGCCGTCGAAGTCCGTGAAGCGGTTCGCTTCCTGACCGGCGAATACCGCAATCCGCGTCTGTTTGATGTGACCATGGCGCTGTGCGTGGAAATGCTGATTTCCGGCAAGCTGGCCCAGGATGACGCCGACGCACGGGCGAAACTGCAGGCGGTGCTGGATAACGGCAAAGCGGCGGAACTCTTTGGCCGCATGGTTGCCGCCCAAAAAGGGCCGACCGATTTCGTCGAGAACTACGATAACTATCTGCCTACCGCGATGCTGAGCAAAGCGGTCTACGCTGATGGTGAAGGATTTGTCGCTGAAATGGACACCCGGGCGCTGGGTATGGCGGTGGTGTCGATGGGCGGCGGTCGTCGCCAGGCGTCCGATCCGATTGACTATAGCGTCGGCTTTACCGACATGGCTCGCCTGGGTGACAGCGTTGACGGACAGCGTCCGCTCGCGGTTATCCATGCTAAAGACGAAGCCAGCTGGCAGGAAGCGGCGAAAGCCGTCAAAGCGGCAATTAAACTGGACGATAAGGCGCCGAAAGAAACCCCGACGGTCTATCGCCGAATCACCGAATAACGGTATACTGATCTGATCGCTTTTTTGCAGCGCAAAAGGTACGGAGAATAATATGAAACGTGCATTTATTATGGTGCTTGACTCTTTCGGCATCGGTGCGACTGAAGATGCCGCTCGCTTTGGCGACGTCGGCTCAGACACTATGGGCCACATTGCTGAAGCCTGCGCTAAGGGCGAGGCTGACCATGGTCGCAAAGGCCCGCTGAATCTGCCTAATCTGACCCGTCTGGGGCTGGTCAAAGCTCACGAGGGCTCGACCGGCAAAATCGCTGCCGGGATGGACGCCAGTGCGGACGTCATTGGCGCATACGCCTGGGCGCATGAGCTCTCTTCCGGTAAAGATACGCCGTCCGGCCACTGGGAAATCGCCGGTGTACCGGTTCTGTTCGAATGGGGCTACTTCAGTGACCATCAGAACAGCTTCCCGCAGGAGCTGCTGGATAAACTGGTTAAACGTGCAAACCTGCCGGGCTATCTCGGTAACTGTCACTCCTCCGGGACGGTGATTCTGGATGAGCTTGGCGAAGAACATATGAAAACCGGCAAGCCGATTTTCTATACCTCCGCTGACTCCGTGTTCCAGATTGCCTGCCACGAAGAGACTTTTGGTCTGGATAAACTCTACGAGCTGTGCGAAATCGCCCGTGAGGAACTGACTGAAGGTGGCTACAACATTGGCCGCGTTATCGCGCGTCCGTTCGTGGGTGATAAACCGGGCCACTTCCAGCGTACCGGCAACCGTCACGATCTGGCCGTTGAACCGCCTGCGCCGACCGTGTTGCAAAAGCTGGTTGACGAGAAAGGCGGCCACGTGGTTTCCGTTGGGAAAATCGCAGACATCTATGCCAACTGCGGGATCACCAAAAAGGTGAAAGCGACCGGCCTCGATGCACTGTTTGACGCGACCATCAAAGAGATGAAAGAAGCGGGTGATAAGACCATCGTCTTCACTAACTTCGTGGACTTCGACTCTTCCTGGGGCCACCGTCGCGATATCGCCGGTTATGCGGCGGGTCTGGAACTGTTTGACCGTCGTCTACCGGAGCTGATGGAGCTGGTGGGTGAAGATGACATTCTGATCCTGACCGCTGACCACGGCTGTGACCCGAGCTGGCAGGGTACTGACCATACGCGTGAGCACATCCCGGTACTGGTCTACGGCCCGAAAGTTAAACCGGGCTCGCTGGGCCACCGTGAAACCTTCGCCGATATCGGCCAGACCCTGGCGAAATACTTTGGTACGTCCGACATGGAATATGGCAAGGCCATGTTCTAAGGTCATTGCCCGGTGGCGCTATGCTGACCGGGCCTACGGTTTTGTAGGCCGGGCAAGGCGCAGGCGCCGCCCGGCAAAAACAACAATATAAAAGGAACTGAAGATGGCAACTCCTCATATTAATGCAGAAATGGGTGATTTCGCTGACGTCGTGTTGATGCCGGGCGACCCGCTGCGCGCGAAGCACATCGCGGAAACTTTCCTTGAAGACGTGCGCGAAGTGAACAACGTGCGCGGCATGCTGGGCTTTACCGGTACCTATAAAGGCCGCAAGATCTCCGTCATGGGCCACGGTATGGGTATCCCGTCCTGCTCCATCTACACCAAAGAGCTGATCACCGATTTCGGCGTGAAGAAGATTATTCGCGTGGGCTCCTGCGGTGCGGTACGTGCTGATGTGAAACTGCGTGATGTGGTGATTGGCATGGGCGCGTGCACCGACTCCAAAGTCAACCGTCTGCGCTTTAAAGATCATGATTTCGCCGCTATCGCTGACTTCGGCATGGTGCGTAACGCGGTTGATGCTGCAAAAGCGCTGGGCGTTGATGCCCGCGTCGGTAACATCTTCTCCGCAGACCTGTTCTATACCCCGGATCCGTCCATGTTCGACGTGATGGAAAAATACGGCATCCTGGGCGTGGAAATGGAAGCCGCCGGTATCTACGGCGTAGCCGCGGAGTTCGGGGCGAAAGCGCTGACTATCTGCACCGTTTCCGATCATATTCGCACGCATGAACAGACGACTGCGGCTGAGCGTCAGACGACGTTCAACGATATGATCAAAATCGCGCTGGAATCCGTTCTGCTGGGCGATAAAGAGTAAAAGTTGTATGGCTATTGCCCGGTGGCGCTGCGCTTACCGGGCCTGGCAAACCGCGTAGAATCTGTAGGCCGGATAGGGCGTAACCGCTATTCTCGTGCTTACCGGGCCAACAAAATGGTGCCGAATCTGTAGGCCGGATAAGGCGTAGCCGCCATCCGGCTTTTTTATCAGCGCACCGCGCCGGCAATCCACCCCGACAGCTCCCGCAGCTCTTTCTCCTGCTCCGAGAAATCCACTATTAATGCTTCACACGCCTGCTGCAGCACGTCAGCCCGATACGGGCAGCCCTGCAATCGCGTAGCCAGCGCTTCCAGCGGTGCCGGATTGAGACTATCGGTAAAGACCTGCGTACGGGTGATATGGCCTTTCTCAACGTCGAAGTGCAGCTCGACCCCACCCCAGACAAAGCGCTCATCCAGCAGGTGGGAGAAGGCCGGCGCCTGACCAAAATTCCATGCCCAGCTGCTCTGGCGGGCGAAGGTCTCGGCAAAGTTCGGCAGATCCGGCGTCTTATCGGGCGAAATCACTTCCGCGGCGACGCGCTCGCCGTAGTAGGCGAAAAAGGCCTCTTCAATCGCCGAGCAGACCTGCTGGTGCGTAATACCCGGCAGCAGCTCAACCAGATTGGCCACCCGGCCGCGCACCGAGGTGATACCTTTCGCCTGCAGCTTCTTTTTATCCGGGTTGAGATAGTTTGCCAGACGACTTAAATCGGCATTCAACAGTAGCGTTCCGTGGTGAAAACCGCGATCAAGGGTTTCGCGATAGGCTGAGCCGGAGATTTTACGATCGCCTTCGGCTGTTTTGACGACCAGGTCATTGCGCCCGGAGGCTTCAGCCGCGACGCCCAGCGCCGCCAGCGCAGCCAGCACAATCCGGGTGGAGACGGTTTTATCGTACTCGGGTTTACCCGCCATGAAAGTAAAGCAGGTATTGCCGAGATCGTGGAATACCGCGCCGCCGCCGCTGCTGCGGCGGGCCAGGCGCACGTTATCTTCTTCCATCCGGCGGGTGTTGCACTCTTTCCACGGGTTTTGCGCCCGGCCAATGACCACCGTATCGGCGTTGCGCCACAGAAACAGCACGCGCTGGGTGGCGGGCATCTGGCGGAAAATACACTCTTCAACCGCAAGGTTGAACCAGGGATCCGTGGAGTCTGAGAGCAGCAGGCGTAGCGTCGACATCAGCGATTTCCTTATTCTTATTCATCTTTGTCTTCGTCCTGCACCGGCTTATTGGCAGTGAGCAGGAAGGGCGATTGCTGCCAGCGGGTGCGCTTGCCCTGCAGCAGCGTGCGGGTCAGCACCACGCCGATGGCCAGCGACAGCAGTAGCATCAGACGTAAAATATTGGTGGTATTATCCACCTGTTTCGCCTCGGTGGCTAACGTATGGGTATCCAGCGTCAGGCGCAGGTAGCCCAGCGGCCCGTTTTTACCCTGAATCGGCTCCACGATCTGCTGATTGAAGTAACCCCCCGCTTTTTTGCCGTCCAGCGCCAGCCTGTCGCGCACGTTGACCCCTTCGCCCGAGCGGGCGACCAGATCGCCCTGGTCATCATAGACTCCGGCATCGAGGACCCGGCTCTGGCGGGTGAGCAGCTCCAGCAGCTCACCGATCCGTTTTTCATCAGGGGTCTCGCTGCGCATCATTGGCGCCAGATTCAGCGTAACCTGCTGCGCAAGGGTGCGAGCCAGTTCTTCTAACTGTGGATTACGTTGCTTTTGGCTGTTCTGGCTGAACCACGACGCTCCCTGCATCAGGGCAACGAGAAGCGCGAGGCAGATAAGAACAATGACGGCGCGATGCAGTCGGAATTTCAGTTTTGCGCGTACCATATTCCACCTTTAATATTTACAGCTTAATGTTGCCAGAAGCGCTGGTTACAAGGTAGCCTCATGCGTTATTTTCCTGGCCTGAATAAAGAAATGTGGAGCCGTAATGCCAAACAGTTTGACCTGGTGCGATCTGCCCGAAGATGTTTCCCTGTGGCCTGGATTACCGCTTTCGCTGAGCGGTGATGAGGTCATGCCGCTGGATTACCATGCCGGACGCAGCGGCTGGCTGCTCTACGGACGCGGCCTTGATAAACGCCGGCTGACCGCCTGGCAGCGTGAGCTGGGTGCCGCGCTGGTTATCGTTGCCTCCTGGGTTGTCGAAGATTATCAGGTTATTCGTCTGGCGGGCTCTCTGACGCTGCGGGCAACCCGGCTGGCGCACGAAGCGGGGCTGGATGTCGCCCCGCTGGGGAAAATTCCGCATCTGCGTACGCCTGGGCTGCTGGTGATGGATATGGACTCCACGGCGATTCAAATCGAGTGCATTGACGAAATCGCCAAACTGGCCGGAACCGGCGAAATGGTGTCGGAAGTGACCGAACGTGCGATGCGCGGCGAGCTGGATTTCACCGCCAGCCTGCGTCAGCGGGTGGCGACATTGAAAGATGCCGATGCCAATATTTTGCTGCAGGTGCGCGAATCGCTCCCGCTGATGCCGGGGCTGGCGCAGCTGGTGCTGAAGCTGGAGACGCTGGGCTGGAAAGTCGCGATTGCCTCCGGCGGATTCACCTTCTTCGCCGAATACCTGCGCGACAAGCTGCATCTTGACGCCGTGGTCGCTAATGAGCTGGAGATTATGGACGGCAAGCTGACCGGGAACGTCATCGGCGATATTGTCGATGCCAAATATAAAGCCGCCACGCTGAGAAAACTGGCGGAAAAATATGCAATCCCGCCGGCGCAGACCGTGGCGATCGGCGATGGCGCCAACGATCTACCGATGATCAAAGCGGCGGGGCTGGGGATCGCGTATCATGCTAAGCCAAAAGTGAATGAACAGGCGGAAGTGACAATCCGTCACGCTGATCTGATGGGCGTCTTCTGTATTCTCTCAGGCAGCATGAATCAAAAGTAAGAGGTAACACGTGGCGAAAGCTCCAAAACGCGCATTTGTCTGTAATGAATGTGGTGCGGATTACCCGCGCTGGCAGGGGCAGTGCAGCGCCTGTCATGCCTGGAATACCATCACCGAGGTGCGTATTGCCGCTTCGCCGCAGGTGGCGAGAAACGAGCGTCTGACGGGCTACGCCGGGAATGCCGGTGCGTCGAAGGTACAAAAACTGTCGGAGATTAGCCTCGAGGCGCTACCGCGTTTCTCCACCGGTTTTAAAGAGTTTGACCGCGTGCTCGGCGGTGGCGTGGTGCCGGGCAGCGCAATTCTGATTGGCGGCAGTCCGGGGGCGGGTAAATCGACGCTGCTGCTGCAGACGCTGTGCCGACTGTCGGAAAACATGAAAACGCTGTACGTCACCGGGGAAGAGTCGTTGCAGCAGGTAGCGATGCGCGCTCACCGCCTGGGGTTGCCGACCGCTAATCTCAATATGCTCTCCGAGACCAGCATTGAACAAATCTGCCAGATAGCCGATGACGAAAAGCCGCAGCTGATGGTTATCGACTCGATCCAGGTGATGCATATGGCTGACGTTCAGTCGTCGCCGGGCAGCGTCGCCCAGGTACGCGAAACGGCGGCCTATCTGACGCGTTTTGCGAAAACGCGCGATGTAGCGATCATCATGGTAGGTCATGTGACCAAAGATGGCTCGCTGGCCGGGCCGAAGGTGTTGGAGCACTGTATTGACTGCTCGGTGCTGCTGGATGGCGATGCCGATTCTCGCTTTCGTACCCTGCGCAGCCATAAAAACCGCTTTGGCGCGGTGAATGAGCTGGGGGTGTTCGCGATGACCGAGCAGGGGCTGCGTGAAATCAGCAACCCTTCGGCGATTTTTCTCAGCCGCGGCGATGAAGTGACTTCCGGCAGCTCGGTGATGGTGGTCTGGGAGGGCACTCGTCCTCTGCTGGTGGAGATTCAGGCGCTGGTCGACCATTCAATGATGTCTAACCCGCGTCGCGTTGCGGTAGGGCTGGAGCAGAACCGCCTGGCGATTCTGCTGGCGGTTCTGCACCGTCACGGCGGTCTGCAGATGGCCGATCAGGATGTTTTTGTTAACGTTGTCGGCGGGGTGAAGGTGGCGGAAACCAGCGCTGACCTGGCGCTGCTGCTGGCCATGGTTTCCAGCCTGCGCGATCGTCCGCTGCCGCACGATCTGGTGGTATTTGGTGAAGTGGGGCTGTCCGGCGAAATCCGCCCGGTGCCCAGCGGCCAGGAGCGCATCTCCGAGGCGGCGAAACATGGTTTTCGTCGCGCCATCGTCCCGGCGGCCAACGTGCCGAAAAAAGCACCAGAAGGGATGCAAATCTTTGGTGTGAAAAAGCTTTCAGACGCGCTAAGCGTGTTTGACGACTTATAATTAAATACCCGCCGCCTGTCCGGCGGCAGAGGGGCTGGCTGCGTGGGTCCGTATGAACGACTGAGTTGCCTCGGTTCATCGTGCTTCGTCCGTCTGCCGGCCGCAACAGGGTATTTCTTCAGTTTTGCTAAAGCAGGAGGCTCTTGTGTCATCTTTCGACTATCTCAAAACCGCGATTAAGCAAAAGGGCTGTACGCTGCAACAGGTCGCGGAAGCCAGCGGAATGACCAAAGGCTATTTGAGCCAGCTGCTGAATGCCAAAATCAAAAGCCCAAGCGCGCAGAAGCTGGAAGCCCTGCACCGTTTTCTTGGCCTGGAATTCCCGCGTCGGCAAAAGAGCGTCGGCGTGGTATTTGGTAAGTTCTATCCGCTGCACACCGGGCATATCTATCTGATTCAGCGCGCCTGTAGCCAGGTGGATGAGCTGCATATCATCATGGGTTACGACGATACGCGCGATCGTCAGCTGTTTGAAGACAGCGCGATGTCGCAACAGCCGACGGTATCCGATCGTCTGCGCTGGCTGCTGCAAACCTTCAAATATCAGAAAAATATCCGTATCCATGCGTTTAATGAAGAGGGGATGGAACCTTATCCCCACGGCTGGGACGTCTGGAGCCGCGGGATCCGCGCATTTATGAGCGATAAAGGGATCCAGCCGAACTGGATCTACACCTCGGAAGAGGCCGATGCGCAGCAATATCGGCAGCATCTGGCGATCGAAACCGTGCTGATCGATCCGAAACGCACCTTTATGAGCATCAGCGGCGGGCAGATCCGTGAAAACCCGTTCCGCTACTGGGAGTACATCCCGACGGAAGTGAAACCGTTCTTTGTACGTACGGTGGCGATTCTGGGCGGCGAATCGAGCGGGAAATCGACGCTGGTCAATAAGCTCGCGAATATCTTTAACACCACCAGCGCCTGGGAGTATGGTCGCGATTACGTCTTCTCGCACCTCGGCGGCGATGAGATGGCGCTGCAGTATTCCGACTATGACAAAATTGCGCTTGGCCACGCACAGTATATTGATTTCGCGGTTAAATATGCCAATAAGGTGGCGTTTATCGACACCGATTTCGTCAGCACCCAGGCATTTTGTCTGAAGTATGAAGGGCGCGAGCACCCCTTCGTTCAGGCGCTGATCGACGAGTACCGTTTTGACCTGGTGATTCTGCTGGAGAACAATACGCCGTGGGTTGCCGACGGCTTACGTAGCCTCGGTAGCTCGGTGGATCGCAAGGAGTTCCAGACGCTGCTGGTGTCGCTGCTCAAAGAGAATGAGATCGACTTTGTGCATGTGAAAGAGTCGGATTACGACACGCGCTTTCTGCGCTGCGTTGATCTGGTCAAGCAGCTGATGGGTGAACCGGGCTAACTACTGCCTGGAGAGTTCTGGCGCGCGCTGAGCATAAAAAAACGGGTGGCCTGGGCCACCCGTTTTTATTACTTCGCAATACGCTTGTACTTGATACGCTTTGGCTCCAGCGCATCGGCGCCGAGGGTGCGTTTCTTATACTCTTCGTACTCGGTGAAGTTACCTTCGAAGAATTCGACTTTACCTTCATCCTGGTAATCCAGAATGTGGGTCGCGATACGGTCGAGGAACCAACGGTCGTGCGAGATAACCATCGCGCAGCCCGGGAACTCCAGCAGGGCGTTTTCTAACGCGCGCAGGGTTTCGATATCCAGGTCGTTGGTCGGTTCATCGAGCAGCAGCACGTTACCGCCAACCTGCAGCAGCTTCGCGAGGTGCAGACGACCGCGCTCACCGCCGGAGAGTTCGCCCACGCGTTTACCCTGGTCGACGCCTTTAAAGTTAAAGCGACCGACGTAGGCGCGGCTAGGCATTTCGGTGTTGCCGATCTTCATGATATCCAGCCCGCCGGAGACTTCTTCCCAGACGGTTTTGCTGTTATCCATCGCGTCGCGGAACTGATCGACGGAAGCCAGCTTCACGGTTTCACCCAGGGTGATGGAACCGGCATCAGGCTGTTCCTGACCGGACATCATGCGGAACAGGGTCGATTTACCGGCGCCGTTAGGGCCGATAATCCCGACGATTGCCCCTTTCGGTACCGAGAAGGTCAGATCGTCAATCAGCACGCGGTCGCCGTAAGACTTACGCAGGTTGCTGACTTCAACAACTTTATCTCCCAGACGGGCTCCAGGTGGAATAAACAGTTCGTTGGTTTCGTTACGCTTCTGGTATTCGACGTTATTAAGCTCTTCAAAGCGCGCCAGACGGGCCTTGCCCTTAGACTGACGGCCTTTCGCGCCCTGGCGTACCCACTCCAGCTCTTTCTCGATGGATTTACGGCGCGCCGCTTCCTGAGAGGCTTCCTGCGCCAGACGCTGATCTTTCTGCTCCAGCCAGGAGGAGTAGTTCCCTTCCCACGGAATCCCTTCGCCGCGGTCCAGTTCGAGGATCCAGCCAGCCACGTTATCGAGGAAGTAACGGTCGTGGGTAATCGCCACGACGGTCCCTTCGAAGTCATGCAGGAAGCGTTCCAGCCAGGCCACGGATTCAGCATCCAGGTGGTTGGTCGGTTCGTCGAGCAGCAGCATGTCTGGTTTTTCCAGCAGCAGGCGACACAGCGCCACGCGGCGGCGTTCGCCACCGGACAGGTTCGCGATTTTCGCCTCCCAGTCCGGCAGACGCAGGGCATCGGCCGCACGTTCCAGCTGCACGTTCAGGTTATGACCGTCGTGAGCCTGAATGATCTCTTCAAACTTGCCCTGCTGCGCCGCGAGTTTATCGAAGTCGGCATCTGGCTCAGCGTATTTGGCATACACCTCATCCAGGCCTTTCAGCGCGTTAACCACTTCGGCTACCGCTTCTTCTACCGACTCACGTACGGTCTGCTCCGGGTTGAGCTGCGGCTCCTGCGGCAGATAGCCAATTTTCAGGCCAGGCTGCGGACGGGCTTCGCCTTCGATGTCGGTATCGATGCCGGCCATAATACGTAACAGGGTAGATTTACCGGCACCGTTAAGACCGAGAACGCCGATCTTCGCGCCAGGGAAGAAGCTCAGGGAGATATTTTTCAAAATATGACGTTTCGGCGGAACCACTTTGCCGACACGATGCATGGTATAAACGAATTGAGCCACGGTGGACTTCGCCTCTTTTATTTTGATGAATAGTTTTCAAAGGCGAAGTGTAGCCTTTTTCACGCGTTAAGCCCAGAGAGGCGATGGGATTCACAGAAGAGTAAAAAAATGTCCAGGACGTGGCACGTTTGGCGTTGTCTGGTTAGCATATCTATAGCGACACCGGGACATTTAAAAAGCGGCATGATGCTGCTCTGATGTAGTGAGATGTACTTTTAACAGAGGAAGAGCTTGTGGAAAAAGCCAAAACGATGGCATGGCGTCTTCTGGCGGCCAGCGTGAGTCTGCTGACGCTCAGCCAGTTGGCACATGCGGATTCACTGGATGAACAGCGCAGCCGCTACGCTCAAATTAAGCAGGCATGGGATAGCCGACAGATGTCCGTTGTCGAACAGCTTATGCCAACGCTGACCACCTATCCGCTGTACCCCTACCTTCAGTACCGGCAGATCACCGACGATCTGATGAACCAGCCGGCGCTGGTGGTGAAAAACTTCATTGAAGCGAACCCGACGCTGCCGCCGGCGCGCACCCTGAAATCGCGCTTTGTTAACGAGCTGGCGCGCCGTACCGACTGGAGCGGACTGCTGGCGTTCAGCCCGGAAAAACCCACCAGCACCGAAGCGCAATGTAATTACTACTACGCGAAGCTGAGCGTGGGCCAGGCGCAGGAAGCCTGGGACGGCGCGAAAGCGCTGTGGCTGACCGGTAAAAGCCAACCTAATGCCTGCGACGCGCTGTTTAGCGCCTGGCGCTCTTCCGGCAAGCAGGATCCGTTGGCATATCTTGAGCGTATTCGCCTGGCAATGAAGGCGGGTAACACCGGTCTGGTCAGCGTGCTGGCCCAGCAGATGCCGCCTGAATACCAGACGATTTCGTCAGCGGTTGTGGCGCTGGCAAACGATCCGAATACCGTCATGACCTTTGCCCGCACCACTGGCGCGACGGACTTTACCCGCCAGATGGCGGCGGTGGCCTTCGCCAGCGTGGCGCGCCAGGACGTCGAAAACGCCCGGCTGATGATTCCGTCATTGGTGCAGGCACAGAAGCTGAATGAAGATCAAACCCAGGAGCTGCGGGATATCGTTGCCTGGCGCCTGATGGGCAACGATGTGACCGAAGAGCAGGCCGTCTGGCGCGATGACGCTATTATGCGTTCGCAATCCACCGCGCTAGTTGAGCGCCGGGTGCGAATGGCGCTGGGCGCCGGGGATCGCCACGGGTTGAATACCTGGCTGGCCCGCCTGCCGATGGAGGCGAAAGAGAAAGATGAGTGGCGCTATTGGCAGGCGGATCTGCTGCTGGAGCGCGGGCGCGATGACGAAGCAAAAGCGATTCTCCGTTCGTTGATGCAGCAGCGTGGTTTCTACCCGATGATTGCCGCCCAGCGTCTGGGAGAGGATTTCACCTTCCGGATCGATAAAGCGCCAGAGAATCTCGATCCTGCGCTGACCTCCGGGCCGGAAATGGCTCGGGTACGCGAGCTGATGTACTGGAATATGGACAACACCGCCCGCAGCGAATGGGCAAATCTGGTGACCAGCCGGACGAAAGAGCAGCAGGCGCAGCTGGCGCGCTATGCCTTCAACCAGCACTGGTGGGATCTCAGCGTACAGGCAACCATCGCCGGGAAGCTGTGGGATCAGCTGGAGGAACGTTTCCCGCTGGCCTACAACGATCTCTTCGCGCGTTATATCAGCGGCAAAGCCATTCCGCAGAGCTATGCGATGGCGATTGCTCGCCAGGAGAGCGCGTGGAACCCGAAAGTCCGTTCTCCGGTTGGCGCCAGCGGCCTGATGCAAATCATGCCGGGTACGGCGACCCATACGGTGAGTATGTTCAGTATCCCAGGCTACAGCAGTCCGTCGCAACTGCTGGATCCCGAGACCAATATCAATATTGGCACTAGCTATCTGCAGTATGTATACCAGCAGTTTGGCAATAACCGCATTTATGCTTCCGCGGCCTACAACGCCGGTCCGGGGCGGGTGCGAACCTGGCAGGGTAATAGCGCCGGGCGCATCGATGCGGTGGCGTTTATCGAGAGTATTCCGTTCTCGGAAACGCGGGGTTATGTGAAGAACGTACTCTCCTACGATGCCTATTACCGTTACTTTATGGGACAGAAAGCGTCCATGCTGAGCGATGCGGAGTGGCAGCAGCGTTACTGATGCTCAGCAGATTACGCGTGACAAAACGGGCTGAACGCCGTGCTGTTATGCGAAAGCCATAGAGTATTGACCGGAGTATGTTATGCTTTGTACTCGTTAATGAGTACATCCGACAGGCGGCCTCGGTCGCCTGTCTCAACATGGCGGCGTAACATGACCCAACAATCCCCTTATTCAGCGGCTGTAGCCGAACAGCGTCATCAGGAATGGCTTCGCTTTGTGGCGTTACTCCAGCAGGCGTACGCCGACGATCTGCATCTGCCATTGCTGCAATTAATGCTGACGCCCGACGAGCGCGAGGCGCTGGGCACGCGCGTACGGATTATTGAAGAGTTGCTGCGTGGCGAGATGAGCCAGCGCGAGCTGAAAAGCGAGCTCGGCGCCGGAATTGCCACCATTACCCGTGGCTCTAACAGTCTGAAATCAGCGCCACCCGAGCTACGACAGTGGCTGGAGCAGGCGCTGCTTAACGGTAAATAAGGTTATGGAACGGGCTTAATGCCAGTACTACCGCCTGGTGGTAGACGCTGCTGCGCGTGAGCTTCCCGGCGGTAAAGACGCCGATAGCCCCTTCTTTACGACCAATTTCATCGATGCCGGTATGTTGTGACATCACCGGCCCTAGTGCTTCCCCACCACGCACTTTTTCCAGAATCACCGCCGGCAGCGGCAGCGTCGCCGAGCGCGCTTCGCCGCGCTGATGACGATCCTCGATCACTACCCAGCTAAAGGTGCTGCCCTCATCGATCCCGGCTTCAATGGCCACCCAGAAGTCAGCATTTGGCTGCACGGCGCGCGCATTGGCGACCCTGTTTCGTGCGCCAGCACGCGTTTCCTCGTTACCAAACGGTTGTTCCGGCACACCACTCTCGACGGAGATGGACTCAATGTGGCAGGATCCTTCGCCGAAGATCTCGTTAAAAGCCTGTAGAATTGCCTGAATTTTGGCGGGATTAGTGGTAGCTGAGACAACATGGTGCATAATCAAACAACTCAGAATAAATTTACGTCATCGCAGTATACTCCAAATCGTTTTCGTTGCAGCGCGCGACGCCGGCAACCGAAATTGTGAAGAGCACAGAACGGAAAAATAGCATGTTACAGGTACACCTTGTTCGCCATGGCGAAACGCAGTGGAACGCCGAGCGGCGCATTCAGGGCCAGTCAGACAGCCCGTTAACCCCTCACGGCGAGCGCCAGGCCTGGCAGGTCGGCGAACGCGCCAGAACGTTAGGCATTACGCATATCATTGCCAGCGATTTGGGGCGTACGCGCCGGACGGCAGAGATTATCGCGGAAGCCTGCGGTTGCGATGTCATCCTTGATTCACGGCTGCGTGAGCTGGATATGGGGGTTCTTGAGAAACGTCATATCGACTCGTTAAGCGAGGAAGAAGAAGAGTGGCGTCGCCGGTTGGTTGATGGGACCCCGGACGGCCGTATCCCGCAGGGGGAGTCGATGCTGGAGCTGAGCGAGCGTATGCACGCGGCGCTGGCGTCCTGCCTGGAACTGCCTGCCGGAAGCCGGCCGCTGCTGGTGAGTCACGGTATTGCGCTGGGCTGTCTGGTCAGTACGATTCTGGGGCTGCCGGCACACGCGGAACGCCGCCTGCGTCTGCGTAACTGCTCAATTTCTCGCGTTGATTATCAGCAGAGTCTGTGGCTGGCATCGGGCTGGGTCGTGGAAACCGCGGGGGATGTGTCGCATCTTGACGCCCCCGCGATGGATGAACTGCAGCGTTAACGACGAATCGGGATCAGGTATTCGCAGCGCAGCTGAATCGGCGTTTCTTGATCCCGGCTTTCATCCTCAGGGAAGAAGCGTTCGATATCCAGACCCTTGCGGCGGGTAAGGTTCAGCATTGGCATGCAGGTGCCATACACCGTCAGGATAAACTCCTGCAGTCCGCTTCCTAACCCTTCATAAGTGAACATCACATACTCGCCGCCTTCCAGAATTATCGGATGGGAGTTGTGCAGGTGGCCGTTGGCCATCTCCGGCGTCAGCGCAGTGGTGTAGAAGACCTCTTGCTCGTCATCTTTCTCGAGACTAGGACGCGGTTCATGCAGGCCGTACAGCGTAGGCGGAATCGACGGCGAATTGCCGAGGAAATCACGCCAGAACTGAACGCGCATCTGGTTACGGAAGTCGGAGATCTCCTCCAGCTTGCAGGTGTAGCTCTGAGTGATGCCAATCAGCTGGGTATTGCTCAGGGTGACAAACTCATGCTGCGGCATTGTGAATTCACCCAGGCGCAGCGGGGGACGCATCCCGTAAGAGCTCCAGTCAGGAGAGCGGCGGTACAGCGCCGGCGTTAACGAAAACTGCTTTTTAAACGCGCGGGTGAAGGTCTGCTGCGAGTCGAAACGATACTGTAGCGCAATGTCGAGAATCGGGCGGGCGGTCAGGCGTAGGGCGACCGCTGATTTGGATAAACGGCGAGCGCGAATATAGGCACCGATGGCTTGGCCGGTCACGTCTTTAAACATTCTTTGCAAATGCCACTTGGAATAACCCGCCTTGGCTGCCACATTATCTAGTGAGAGCGGTTGATCCAGGTGACCTTCCAGCCAGCTAAGGAGATCGCGAATAATCCCTGCTTGATCCATAAAATGTCCTCATCCTTAAACTCAGGTGCCTGCTACTAAGGTAGCGGATAATAGCATTTTTTGATGTTTTAGCATTCAGTGTTTTTTTTGCTTATAAATGCGATTTGTCAGCAAGTTTTTTAGCTGTTTTGGTAACGCTGTGATCTATAAACCTTTTCCGCTGAGTCTATAATCATCACTTAGCAAAATTTTAAGAAAATGGTAACAATATGAAATACAAGAGGTTAGTTGCGGGGCTGCTTTTACTGGCGGGATGTCAGGTTGCGCAGGCGGAACAAATTGGCTCCGTCGATACCGTATTCAAATTCTTTGGTCCGGATCATAAAATCGTCGTTGAGGCTTTCGACGATCCGGATGTTCAGAACGTGACGTGCTATATCAGCCGGGCGAAAACCGGCGGGATTAAGGGCGGTCTGGGTCTGGCGGAAGATACGTCAGATGCGGCAATTTCTTGCCAGCAGGTAGGGCCGATCGAACTGAACGATAAAATCAAAAACGGTAAGTCGCAGGGCGACGTGGTTTTCCAGAAACGTACTTCGCTGGTGTTTAAAAAGCTGCAGGTGGTCCGTTTTTACGATAGCAAACGTAATGCGCTGATCTACCTAAGCTATTCGGATAAAGTCGTTGACGGTTCGCCGAAGAATGCGCTCAGCGCCGTGCCTATCATGCCGTGGAATAAATAACGCGGGGCATCGTGGCATCTGATTCGCACATAAAAAAACGGCGCATTAAGCGCCGTTTTTACGTTGCGGGAGCAGGAAAACGAATGCTATTCCTGCAGGTCACCGCAGAAGCGATAACCTTCGCCGTGAATCGTGGCGATGATTTCCGGCGTATCCGGAGTAGATTCGAAATGCTTACGAATGCGACGGATGGTCACGTCAACGGTACGGTCGTGCGGCTTAAGCTCACGGCCGGTCATTTTCTTCAGCAGTTCAGCACGTGACTGGATCTTGCCCGGGTTCTCGCAGAAGTGCAGCATCGCGCGGAATTCACTGCGCGGCAGCTTGTACTGCTCACCATTTGGGCTGACCAGCGAACGGCTATTGATATCCAGTTCCCAGCCGTTGAACTTATAGCTTTCTACGCTGCGACGCTCTTCGCTCACGGTACCCAGATTCATGGTACGGGAGAGGAGGTTGCGTGCGCGAATAGTCAGTTCACGAGGGTTGAACGGTTTAGTGATATAGTCATCAGCGCCGATTTCGAGGCCCAGAATCTTATCAACTTCGTTATCGCGGCCGGTAAGGAACATCAGCGCGACGTCAGCCTGTTCACGCAGTTCACGCGCTAACAGGAGACCATTTTTACCTGGCAGGTTGATATCCATGATCACCAGGTTGATATCATTTTCAGACAGGATCTGATGCATTTCCGCGCCATCGGTCGCTTCGAACACATCATAACCTTCTGCTTCGAAAATACTTTTTAACGTGTTGCGTGTTACCAACTCGTCTTCAACGATAAGAATGTGCGGGGTCTGCATGTTTGCTACCTAAATTGCCAACTAAATCGAAACAGGAAGTACCAAAGTCCCTGACCTGCCTGGTACATGTCGCAAATTAACATGCCCGGCGTAACATGACTAAAGTACGTAATTGCGTTCTTGATGCACTTTCCATCAACGTCAACAACATCATTAGCTTGGTCGTGGGTACTTTCCCTCTGGACCCGACGGTGTCAAAAACGGCTGTCATCCTAACCATTTTAACAGCAATATAACAGGCTAAGAGAGGCTGAACACCCCATAAAACTACGCTTCGTTGACATATATCAAATTCAATTGTAGCACGTTAACAGTCTTGTGAAATCATTGCATTAAAATGCTATTTATAGTCACAAATCTTACACAGCTCAAATGGTTGCGCTGGTAAATTGATAAACATGTTGAATCCAATGACCGTTCAGCGCGGTTGCGACAAATATCATTGGCAAACATATGGATAAATGCGTTCTGTTAACATACTCCGTCCCGTGGTTCGTTGGAAACAGTTTAGGCTTTTTTATGGGTAATAACGCGCAATTTTAGTGATTTTTGTTGCAAATTTGTAAATTTTCGCCGCGTAAAATGGGGATGCTTTTCATTTTCGCCGCGTGAGAGAGTAGAAGAGAGCCACCATGCACGTATCTATTGTATTAGTCGCCCCGGCCAGGGCAGAAAACGTTGGCGCGGCGGCACGCGCGATGAAAACAATGGGTTTTCGCGACCTGCGTATCGTTGACAGCGATGCCCACCTTCAGCCTGCGGCGCGTTGGGTTGCGCATGGATCCGGAGATATTCTCGATAACATAAGCACTTATCCAACGCTGGAACAGGCGCTGCATGACGTTGACTTTACCGTTGCGACAACGGCCCGCAGCCGGGCGCGCTTCCATTACTACGCCACGCCGCAGCAGCTGCTGCCGCTGATGGCGGAGAAAGCCGGGTGGATGAACCATGCGGCGCTGGTATTTGGTCGGGAAGATTCCGGGCTGACTAACGAAGAGCTGGCTTTGGCTGATGTGCTGACCGGCGTGCCGATGGTGGCCGACTATCCTTCGCTTAACTTAGGGCAGTCGGTGATGGTTTATTGCTATCAATTGAGCGCGTTGGTTCAGCAGACGTCGGCCGTTTCTGCCGGCGTCGATGAAAATCAGCTGCAGGCATTACGTCTGCGGGCGCTCGATTTATTGACCCGACTGGGCGTGGCTGAAGACCTCAAACTGACCGACTGGCTCCAGCAGCGAATTGGGCTTTTAGAGCAGCGAGACACCGCAATGTTGCACCGATTACTACACGATATTGAAAAAAACCTGCCAGAGTAAAGTTCTGCTATAAGTTTTAAATATGGTTATATCTGCCAGTATCAAGCGCTGCGTATCGCAAATTCAGGTGAATTGTCAGGTCATTGTGGCGCATTGGCCCGCTGCAGCGTAGCGGGTGAAATGTAAAAATTCGTTGACTTAAACCGGCAGATACTTTAACCAATATAGGCACAGGACACAGACAGATAAAAATTACAGAGTACACAACATCCATGAAACGCATCAGCATGATGACAACCATTATCACCATCACCATTACCACAGGTAACGGTGCGGGCTGACGCGTACAGGAAACACAGAAAAAAGCCCGCACCTGAACAGTGCGGGCTTTTTTTTCGACAAAAAATCTAGGGGTAACAACCATGCGCGTGTTGAAGTTCGGCGGTACATCAGTGGCAAATGCAGAACGTTTTCTGCGGGTTGCCGATATTCTGGAGAGCAATGCCAGGCAGGGGCAGGTAGCAACCGTCCTGTCTGCCCCGGCGAAAATTACCAACCATCTGGTTGCGATGATTGAAAAAACCATCGGCGGCCAGGACGCGCTCACCAATATCTCCGACGCTGAACGCATTTTTGCTGAACTGCTGCAGGGCCTCGCCGACGCGCAACCGGGGTTCCCGCTGGCACAGCTGAAAGCCGTTGTCGCGCAAGAGTTTGCCCAGATTAAACACGTGCTGCACGGTATCAGCCTGCTTGGTCAGTGCCCGGATAGCGTCAACGCCGCGCTGATTTGCCGCGGTGAGAAGCTATCTATCGCCGTCATGGCGGGCCTGCTGGAAGCTCGCGGTCACAAAGTTAGCGTGATAAATCCCGTCGAAAAACTGCTGGCCGTTGGCCATTACCTCGAATCCACTGTCGATATCGCTGAATCGACTCGCCGCATTACCGCCAGCCAAATTCCGGCCGACCATATGGTGCTGATGGCCGGGTTTACCGCCGGGAACGAAAAAGGGGAGCTGGTGGTGCTGGGACGCAATGGCTCAGACTACTCTGCTGCCGTGCTGGCCGCCTGCCTGCGCGCCGACTGTTGTGAAATCTGGACCGACGTCGATGGGGTATATACCTGCGACCCGCGTCAGGTTCCCGATGCGCGTCTGCTGAAGTCGATGTCATATCAGGAAGCGATGGAGCTCTCCTACTTCGGGGCGAAAGTTCTGCATCCGCGCACCATTGCTCCTATCGCTCAGTTCCAGATTCCCTGCCTGATCAAGAATACCGGTAATCCACAGGCGCCAGGCACGCTGATCGGCGCCAGCCTTGATGAAGACGGTCTGCCGGTCAAAGGCATTTCTAACCTCAATAATATGGCGATGTTTAACGTCTCCGGTCCGGGGATGAAAGGCATGGTCGGTATGGCCGCCCGCGTGTTTGCCACCATGTCCCGCGCCGGAATTTCAGTCGTGCTGATTACCCAGTCGTCATCGGAATACAGCATCAGTTTCTGCGTCCCGCAGAGCGACTGTGCACGCGCAAAACGGGTGATGGAAGATGAGTTCTATCTGGAGCTGAAAGAGGGCCAGCTGGAGCCGCTGTCGATCATGGATCGTCTGGCGATCATCTCCGTGGTGGGCGACGGTATGCGTACGCTGCGCGGGATCTCGGCGAAGTTCTTCGCCGCGCTGGCCCGCGCTAATATCAATATCGTGGCGATTGCCCAGGGCTCTTCCGAGCGTTCTATTTCCGTGGTGGTCAGCAATGATGATGCGACCACCGGAGTACGCGTAACTCACCAGATGCTGTTCAACACCGATCAGGTGATTGAGGTCTTTGTTATCGGCGTCGGCGGCGTCGGCGGCGCGCTGATTGAACAGATCAAGCGTCAGCAGGGCTGGCTGAAGAACAAACATATCGACCTGCGCGTCTGCGGCGTGGCTAATTCACAGGCCTTGCTGACTAACGTGCACGGGCTGAATCTCGAGAACTGGCGCGCGGAGCTGGCCGAAGCGAAAGAGTCGCTGAACCTGGGCCGCCTGATTCGTCTGGTCAAAGAGTACCATTTGCTGAACCCGGTTATCGTCGACTGTACCTCCAGTCAGGCGGTCGCCGATCAGTACGCCGATTTCCTGCGCGAGGGTTTCCACGTGGTGACGCCGAACAAAAAGGCCAATACCTCCTCGCTGGATTACTACCATCAGCTGCGCCATGCCGCCAGCAGCTCGCGACGCAAATTCCTCTACGACACCAACGTTGGCGCCGGTCTGCCGGTAATTGAAAACCTGCAAAACCTGCTCAACGCTGGCGATGAGCTGCTGCACTTCTCCGGTATTCTTTCCGGATCTCTGTCGTTTATTTTCGGTAAGCTGGATGAGGGCATGAATCTCTCCGAGGCAACAACGCTGGCGCGCGAGATGGGGTATACCGAACCGGATCCGCGAGACGATCTTTCAGGCGTCGATGTTGCGCGCAAGCTGCTGATTCTGGCTCGTGAAACCGGCCGTGAGCTTGAGCTGTCTGACATTGTCGTCGAACCGGTACTGCCTGCACAATTTGATGCCAGCGGCGACGTTGAGAGCTTTATGGCACGCTTGCCTTCGCTGGATAACGAGTTTGCTTCCCGGGTTGCCCAGGCTCGTGATGAAGGTAAAGTCTTGCGTTACGTCGGTAACATCGAAGAGGATGGAACCTGTCGCGTGAAAATTGCCGCCGTTGACGGTAACGATCCGCTGTTCAAAGTGAAAAATGGTGAAAACGCCCTGGCCTTTTACAGCCATTATTATCAGCCGCTGCCGCTGGTGCTACGCGGCTATGGTGCAGGTAACGACGTTACGGCGGCCGGTGTGTTTGCTGACCTGTTGCGCACCCTGTCATGGAAGTTAGGAGTTTAAGATGGTCAAAGTATATGCCCCGGCTTCCAGTGCCAATATGAGCGTCGGGTTTGATGTGCTGGGCGCGGCGGTGACGCCGGTCGATGGCACCCTGCTGGGGGACAACGTTTCGGTCGAGGCGGCGGACAGTTTCAGCCTGCAAAACGTTGGCCGCTTTGCCAGCAAGCTGCCCTCAGCGCCGCAGGAAAACATTGTTTACCAGTGCTGGGAGCGTTTCTGTCAGGAAATCGGCAAAAAAGTTCCGGTGTCGATGGTACTGGAAAAAAACATGCCGATTGGCTCCGGTCTTGGCTCCAGCGCCTGTTCTGTCGTCGCCGCGCTGGTGGCGATGAATGAATTCTGCGGTAAGCCGCTGAATGAGATGCGCATGCTGGCGCTGATGGGGGAGATGGAAGGGCGCATTTCCGGCAGCATCCACTATGACAACGTTGCGCCCTGCTACCTGGGCGGCATGCAGCTGATGATTGAAGAGAATGGCATCATCAGCCAGCAGGTTCCGGGTTTTGACGAATGGCTGTGGGTGCTGGCTTATCCGGGAATTAAAGTTTCGACGGCGGAAGCGCGTGCCATCCTCCCGGCGCAGTATCGCCGCCAGGACTGTATCGCTCACGGTCGTCACCTGGCGGGCTTTATTCATGCCTGCTACACCCGCCAGCCGCAGCTGGCAGCGAAATTGATGAAAGATGTAATTGCCGAACCGTATCGCACCAAACTGCTGCCGGGCTTCAGCGAAGCGCGTCAGGCGGCGATGGAGATCGGTGCGCAGGCTTGCGGCATCTCAGGCTCCGGCCCGACGCTGTTTGCGCTATGCGATAAGCCGGAAACCGCGCAGCGCGTCGCGGACTGGCTGGGCACGCATTATCTGCAGAATCAGGAAGGCTTCGTTCATATTTGCCGGCTGGATACGGCGGGCGCACGAGTAGTGGGATAACCAATGAAACTCTATAATTTAAAAGATCATAACGAACAGGTCAGCTTTGCGCAGGCCGTTACGCAGGGGCTTGGCAAGCAACAGGGGCTGTTCTTTCCGCACGATCTGCCGGAATTTAGCCTGACTGAAATTGACGACATGCTGGAGATGGATTTGGCCTCCCGCAGCGCCAGAATTCTGTCGGCCTTTATTGGCGACGAGATCCCGCAGGAGATCCTCAAAGAGCGCATCGCCGCCGCTTTCACCTTCCCGGCTCCGGTCAGCAAGGTGCAGGATGATATTGGCTGCCTGGAGCTGTTCCACGGCCCGACGCTGGCGTTTAAAGATTTCGGCGGCCGCTTTATGGCGCAGATGTTGACCCATATCGCCGGCGACAAACCGGTGACGATTCTGACCGCCACCTCCGGTGATACTGGCGCGGCAGTTGCGCATGCGTTTTACGGCCTGCCGAATGTCAAAGTCGTTATTCTGTATCCGCGCGGCAAGATCAGCCCGCTGCAGGAAAAACTGTTCTGCACCCTGGGCGGCAACATTGAAACCGTGGCGATTGATGGCGATTTCGACGCCTGCCAGGCGTTGGTGAAACAGGCGTTTGACGACGAAGAGCTGAAGGTTGCTCTGGGCCTGAACTCGGCGAACTCCATCAATATCAGTCGTCTGCTGGCGCAGATTTGCTACTACTTCGAAGCGGTCGCACAGCTGCCGCAGGAAGCCCGCAACCAGCTGGTCATCTCCGTACCGAGCGGTAACTTTGGCGATCTGACCGCCGGTCTGCTGGCGAAGTCTTTAGGGCTGCCGATTAAGCGCTTTATTGCCGCCACCAACGCCAATGACACCGTGCCGCGCTTCCTGCAGGACGGCAACTGGGCGCCGAAAGCGACTCAGGCGACGCTGTCTAACGCCATGGACGTCAGCCAGCCGAACAACTGGCCGCGCGTGGAAGAGCTGTTCCGTCGCAAAATCTGGCGTCTGAACGAGCTGGGCTATGCCGCCGTGGACGATGAAACCACCAAACAGGCGATGCGCGAGCTAAAAGCTATTGGTTACACCTCAGAGCCGCACGCCGCCATCGCCTGGCGCGCGCTGCGCGACCAGCTGCAGCCGGGCGAATACGGTCTGTTCCTCGGTACCGCGCACCCGGCGAAATTCAAGGAGAGCGTCGAAGAGATCCTCCAGGAGACGCTGCCGCTGCCGAAAGAGCTGGCCGATCGCGCCGACCTGCCGCTGCTGTCGCATAATCTGCCGGCGGATTTCGCCGCGCTGCGCCAGCTGATGATGGGCAAAGCATAACGGCCTTTTTTCGCCGCACGATGTTCTCAGGCCGGGCCTCTACGCCCGGCTTTTTTATTGGCGAAAAAGGAGGAATTATGCAGAAAAAAGGCAGGGAAAATGGATGAATTACCAATAAATGCCGGGGGACAAAGATTAGGATTGCGGAGAATAACCCGCGCCGTTGCTCAGGGGTAATCTTTGGTTATCGCCCCATGCGGGGACTGTTAATGAAGGGGAAACCTATGTCAACGCTGAAGTCTGTGATCCTTGCGCTTTCGATGTCGCTGGTGGCTCCTGCTGTGGTTCACGCATCGGAGATCACGCTGGTGCCGGCAGTCAAACTGCAAATTGGCGATCGCGACAATTACGGTAACTACTGGGACGGCGGTCGCTGGCGCGACCACGAATGGTGGGGCCGTCATTATGACTGGCGCGATAACCACTGGCGCGCGCACGATGAGCATCGCCATGATCATCATGATGACCACGATCGCGGCCGCGGCCCGGATCGTGACTGGCGCCATCACTAAGTCTTCCCTCCCGGTCGCCATGAGGGCGGCCGGGAAGGGAATTAGCGTTCGTGGCGTTTAAAGACCATCTCATCTTTCTGACCGGAGGCTTCGGCGTCGAAGAAATAGCCTTCGCTGTTGAAACGGGTTAGCTGTTCAGGCTGGGTTAAGCGGTTTTCAATGATATAGCGGCTCATTAACCCGCGCGCCTTTTTGGCATAGAAACTGATCACTTTAAACTGGCCGTTTTTCTCATCGAGGAACACGGGCTTAATGATTCTTCCCTGCAACTGTTTTGTCTTCACCGACCGGAAGTATTCGTCAGAAGCCAGGTTAATCACGATATCGTCTCCCTGAGCTTTCAGCGCCTGATTGAGTTTATCGGTAATCACCTCGCCCCAGAACTGGTAGAGATCTTTGCCTTTGCTATTTTCCAGCTTAATGCCCATCTCCAGGCGATAGGGCTGCATCAGATCCAGCGGGCGCAGCACGCCGTAGAGGCCGGAAAGCATACGCAAATGTCGCTGGGCAAAATCGAAATCGTCTTCGCTGAGGGTTTCTGCCTGCAGTCCGGTATAAACGTCGCCTTTAAAAGCCAGAATGGCCTGGCGCGCGTTTTGCGGCGTGAAGTCCGGCTGCCAGTCATGAAAGCGGGTCGCATTCAGATCCGCCAGCTTATCGCTGATGCTCATCAGTTTGCCGATCTGTGGCGCCGAGAGCCGGCGCGCGACGCCGATCAGCTCCTGGGAATACTCCAGAAGTTCAGGCTGGGTGTAGCGTGCTGTGGCCAGCGGGCTTTGGTAGTCGAGCGTTTTGGCTGGTGAAATAAGAATCAGCATATCCGGTCCTTGCAGGGAATTTTCCGTGACTTTAACAAAAAAAGAGCGCGGTGGGATCGATAGCTGCGATTGCCGCGCTATTCACGCGGCACTTCATCCCAGGCTCCAGGCGCCAGCTGCTGGTTAATTTCCGGGTAGCGCGTGGCGTCAAAGGTCGGTCGTACGCCCAGTCGTCGCTGGGTGAGATAATCACTGGCCAGGATCCGTACCGTAGGCGACAGCAGTAAAATAGCGGTCAGGTTAGTGATGGCCATCAGCGCCATAATGGTATCCGCCAGCTGCCAGACAACCGGCAAACCGACCAGCGTGCCGGCGATAACCATGACCAGAGTGAGGATCCGCAGCGCCCAGATATGACGAGGGCTGTTAATGCGCAGAAATATCAGGTTATTTTCAGCGTAGATGTAGTTTGCGACGATAGAACTGAAGGCAAAGAGCAGCACGACGATCGCCACGAATCCCGCCCCCCAGCCGCCGACCAGTGATGTCATGGCGTGCTGGATGCTCTGGATACCGTTCGCGGCATCTTCCGCGTCGTCCAGCGGCGCCAGCATGATAATGACGGCGCTGGCGGTACAGATAACTATCGTATCGATGAGGACGCCAATCATTTGCACGATCCCCTGCGCCGCCGGATGCGGAGGCCAGGAAGCCGCTGCCGCCGCGGCGTTAGGCGTTGACCCCATCCCCGCTTCGTTCGAGAACATACCGCGCTGAAAACCACTGGTCAGCGCCTGGCTGATGGTATAGCCCACTGCGCCGGCGGCGGCTTCCTGCCAGCCGAACGCGCTGCGGAAAATGGACTCGAAAATGGCCGGCAGCGCCGTAATGTGCCAGAGGCCAATCAGCAGGCTGGTGGTCACCCAAAGCAGAGCCATCAGCGGCACAATCCACTGCAATAGCTTCGCCACGCCCCGCAAACCCCGCACGATAACCAGCAGGATCACCAGTGCCAGCGCGCAACCGGTAACGATAGCGGGAAGGTCAAAGGCATAGGTCATCGCATTCGCGATGGAGTTGGCCTGCACGGTGTTAAAAATAACCCCATAGGCCAGCAGGAGCAGGATAGAAAACACGATGCCCATCCAGCGCATTCCTAAACCCCGGGACATATACCAGGCCGGGCCGCCGCGAAATTGCCCGTGGGCATCGCGTTCTTTGTAGAGCTGGGCAAGAGAACATTCGGCAAAGCTGCTGGCCATGCCGAGCAGCGCAGAAACCCACATCCAGAAGACGGCGCCGGGTCCGCCGGCGGAGATAGCCAGCGCGACGCCGACCAGGTTGCCGCTGCCCACGCGCGCCGCGAGGCTGGTGCACAGGGCCTGGAAAGAGGTTAATCCGCCGGGCTGAGGCTGGAGGCTTTTCTTTAGACTTTTCCCAAACTGGCGAACATAACGAAACTGAATGAATTTTGTTCGCCAGGTAAACCAGATGCCGGCGCCCAGTAACAGATAAATCATTACGGAGCCCCAGAGTATTTCATTGATAAAAGAGAAAAAATCAGGCATTAACCATCCTCTTGTCCATGCCGGAACGCTAGTGTAAGCGTTACCAATTCAGTGACAATCCCTTAGCTTTCAGAGAATTAATTCATCCAGTTTATCACACTCTGCGCTCTTGCATGGTCCGCAGTTGCGCTGAACATGCAGCGTGTTATCATCTTGGCAGACCGGTTACATCCCCTTAACTGCTGTTTAAGAGAAACACTATCATGACGGATAAATTGACTTCTCTGCGTCAGTACACCACTGTCGTAGCTGATACCGGAGATATTGCGGCAATGAAGCTGTATCAGCCTCAGGATGCCACGACTAACCCTTCTTTGATCCTCGGCGCGGCTCAGATTCCTGAGTACCGTAAGCTGATTGATGACGCTGTCGAGTGGGCCCGCGGCCAGAGCAGCGATCGCGCTCAGCAGATTATCGATGCTTCCGATAAGCTGGCGGTGAACATTGGTCTCGAAATTCTTAAGCTGATTCCAGGCCGTATTTCGACCGAAGTTGATGCGCGCCTCTCGTATGACACCCAGGCATCTATCGCGAAAGCGAAACGCATCATCAAACTGTATAACGATGCGGGCATCGGCAACGATCGCATTCTGATTAAACTGGCTTCCACCTGGCAGGGTATTTGCGCTGCCGAACAGCTGGAAAAAGAAGGCATCAACTGTAACCTGACTCTGCTGTTCTCCTTCGCTCAGGCTCGCGCTTGTGCTGAAGCGGGTGTATTCCTGATCTCTCCGTTCGTTGGTCGTATTCTCGACTGGTACAAAGCGAACACCGATAAGAAAGAGTACGCGCCGGCTGAAGATCCGGGCGTCGTTTCCGTCAGTGAGATCTACGAGTACTACAAGCAGCACGGTTATGAAACTGTCGTGATGGGCGCAAGCTTCCGTAACGTCGGTGAAATCCTTGAGCTGGCCGGCTGCGATCGCCTGACTATCGCTCCGGCTCTGCTGAAAGAGCTGGCGGAAAGCGAAGGGGCTATCGAGCGTAAACTGGCGTTCAGCGGCGAAGTAAAAGCGCGTCCGGAACGCATCACCGAAGCCCAGTTCCTGTGGCAGCACAACCAGGATCCGATGGCGGTGGACAAGCTGGCGGAAGGTATCCGTAAGTTTGCGATCGACCAGGAAAAACTGGAAAAAATGATCGGCGACCTGCTGTAATCATTTGGGCGTGGCCGGGCTCCCGGTCACGCTACTTCTCCTGAACTCTGTCTGTATTTCCTTCCAGCGTGTATCATTCCGTCTAATTGTACTGTTTGAACGGAATAACGATGAATACCTTACGAATCGGCTTAGTTTCCATTTCCGATCGCGCCTCCAGCGGCGTCTATCAGGATAAAGGCATCCCGGCACTTGAAGAGTGGCTGGCGCGTGCGCTGACGACCCCCTTTGAGCTCGAGACCCGTCTGATCCCTGACGAACAGGTGATTATCGAACAAACGCTGTGTGAGCTGGTTGACGAGATGGCCTGCCATCTGGTGTTAACTACCGGCGGGACCGGTCCGGCCCGACGCGACGTGACGCCGGATGCCACCCTGGCCGTCGCCGACCGCGTTATGCCAGGATTTGGTGAGCAAATGCGCCAGGTTAGCCTACACTTCGTTCCGACGGCTATCCTTTCTCGTCAGGTTGGCGTTATCCGCAAGCAGGCGTTGATTTTGAATCTGCCGGGCCAGCCGAAAGCCATTCAGGAAACCCTTGAAGGCGTTAAAGATGCTGACGGCAAGGTTCTGGTGCACGGGATCTTCGCAAGTGTACCTTATTGTGTACAGTTGCTGGAGGGGCCGTATGTGGAGACAGACGCGGAAGTTGTAGCGGCTTTTCGCCCAAAAAGCGCGAGGCGCGAAACTTTATCCTGAATTTAATACTTTCCTGACATAACCTGCATTGTCGGTGGTGTGCCGTTTTATTTACGATATAGTGTTTTTTACTTTACACATTTCGTGATGACACCTACACACCTCTGGATGAATCGCTCGTTATGTCACAACATACCCGACCTCTGAATCGACAAGATTATAAAACCCTGACGCTGGCCGCCCTTGGCGGCGCGCTGGAGTTTTATGATTTCATTATCTTTGTCTTCTTCGCCGCCGTCGTTGGCGAACTGTTCTTCCCGGCGGATATCCCGGAATGGCTGCGTCAGGTGCAGACCTTCGGCATCTTTGCCGCGGGCTACCTGGCGCGTCCACTGGGCGGCATTATTATGGCCCACTTCGGCGATCTGGTCGGGCGCAAGAAGATGTTCACCCTGAGCATTCTGCTGATGGCATTGCCGACGCTGGCGATTGGTCTGCTGCCGACCTACGCGTCGACAGGCATTGCCGCGCCGCTGCTGCTGTTGCTGATGCGCATTCTGCAGGGGGCGGCTATCGGAGGGGAAGTGCCCGGCGCCTGGGTTTTTGTCGCCGAACACGTGCCGGAAAAGCGCATTGGTATCGCCTGCGGCACCCTCACTGCGGGCCTGACGGTTGGCATTCTACTGGGATCGGTGGTCGCGACGCTGATTAATACCAGCCTGACGCCGCAGGGGATTCACGACGGCGGCTGGCGTATTCCCTTCCTGTTAGGCGGCGTATTTGGTCTGGTGGCCATGTATCTGCGTCGTTGGCTGCAGGAGACGCCGATATTTCTCGAAATGCAGCAGCGTAAGGCGTTAGCACAGGAGCTGCCGGTCAAATCGGTGGTGCTGAAACACCAGAAAGCGGTGGTGGTTTCCATGCTGCTGACCTGGCTGTTATCCGCCGGCGTGGTGGTGGTGATCCTGATGTCACCGGTCTGGCTACAAAAGCACTACGGTTTTGCCCCGGCCATCACCCTGCAGGCCAACAGTATTGCCACCATTATGCTCTGCATCGGCTGTCTGCTGGCAGGGCTGGCGGCGGATCGTTTTGGCGCCAGCCGCACGTTCATCGTCGGCAGTTTGCTACTGGCGCTCTCCAGCTGGGCGTTCTATCACCTTTCCGGCAGCAGTCCACAGCAGCTGTTCCTGCTGTATGGCACGGTGGGATTATGCGTCGGGGTTGTGGGCGCCGTACCTTACGTCATGGTGCGCGCTTTCCCGGCGGAGGTTCGCTTTACCGGCATTTCCTTCTCATATAACGTCTCTTACGCCATTTTTGGCGGTCTGACGCCGATTGCCGTGACCATGCTGATGGGCGTTTCGCCGATGGCACCTGCATGGTACGTGCTGGCGCTTTCGCTGATGGGGCTGGGATTAGGGATCTGGCTGCGCCAGGGGATGAACCGTGATGTGGCTGCCGCCGGCGGGGAGTTGCAGCGCCTGCCTTAACGTTCTGCAACGTTCTGCGAGCAATACCCTCGCCCGTCGGGACGAGGGTATTTTTTATCAATGAGGTGCGCCGATCGGCAGTACGGTGCGACCAAACTGTTCGTTCAGTACTTCACCCATCGCCAGATAAATAGCGCTACCGCCGCAGACTAAACCAATCCAGCCCGCGATTTTTACGAGACCTTCATTATCTGCCAGGTGACCGATTGCCAGCAGCGCAAACAGAACGGTCAGGCTGAGGAAAACGAATTGCAGCATTCGTGCGGCTTTCAGGGTACCGAAGAACATAAACAACGTGAAGACTCCCCACAGACCGAGATACATGCCGAGGAAGTGCGCATCAGGTGCTTCTGCCAGGCCCATTTTCGGCATGAGAAGAATAGCGACCAACGTCAGCCAGAAGGCGCCGTAGGACGTAAAAGCGGTTAAACCAAAGGTATTGCCTTTTTTAAATTCCAGCAGGCCTGCGAAAATCTGCGCAATACCGCCGTAAAAAATGCCCATCGCCAGGATAGCTACATCAAACGCGAACAGGCCGCTATTTGCCAGATTAAGCAGAATAGTGGTCATGCCGAAGCCCATAAGGCCCAGCGGTGCCGGATTAGCCAACTTAGTGTTGCCCATAATTCCTCAGAATAATGATTAGAAAGGGAAGCATTACCCCGCCACTCGGTGACGGGGCGCGGCATCATAATGAGGCGCAGGGTAACTGTCTATGATCTGGCGGGGTATTTTTCGCCAATTTACGCTGGCGCGGATAAATGGCGATCGTTCGCTATCGGCAGCCGGGCGCGGAGGCGTCTGGCGGGACGCGTGCTATCGATAAAAGCCGCTTTTTTACCGGTTTATTCAGTCGGCCTTGTTTATTCGTCTCTTTACCCGGCAAGAAAGTGAAAAATTTTTTTGCTTGCCCCCTTGAGGAAGCGGTGGGCGACCCCATCTTGTAGTCAACCGCAGTGAATGAACCTGAAAAAAATGATGTCTGGGCAGTTGAAACCATAGGTTTCGCCCTTATTACAGGTTTACAACCACATGTTGATCGAATTTTTAGTGGAGACGTTTAGATGGGTAAAATTATTGGTATCGACCTGGGTACTACCAACTCTTGTGTAGCGATTATGGATGGCACTACTGCACGTGTGCTGGAGAACGCCGAAGGCGATCGCACCACGCCTTCTATCATTGCTTATACCCAGGATGGTGAAACTCTGGTTGGTCAGCCGGCTAAACGTCAGGCAGTGACAAACCCGCAAAACACCCTGTTTGCGATTAAACGCCTGATTGGTCGCCGCTTCCAGGACGAAGAAGTTCAGCGTGACGTATCCATCATGCCGTACAAAATCATCGGCGCCGACAACGGCGACGCATGGCTTGATGTGAAAGGTCAGAAAATGGCGCCGCCGCAGATTTCTGCTGAAGTGCTGAAAAAAATGAAGAAAACGGCTGAAGATTACCTGGGTGAGCCGGTAACTGAAGCGGTTATCACCGTACCTGCATACTTCAACGATGCTCAGCGTCAGGCAACGAAAGATGCCGGCCGTATCGCAGGTCTGGAAGTCAAACGTATCATCAACGAACCGACCGCCGCTGCACTGGCTTACGGTCTGGATAAAGAAGTCGGCAACCGTACTATCGCGGTTTACGACCTCGGTGGTGGTACCTTCGATATCTCTATTATCGAAATCGACGAAGTTGACGGCGAAAAAACCTTCGAAGTTCTGGCAACCAACGGTGATACCCACCTGGGTGGTGAAGACTTCGATAGCCGTATGATCAACTACCTCGTTGATGAGTTTAAGAAAGATCAGGGCATTGACCTGCGTAACGATCCGCTGGCCATGCAGCGTCTGAAAGAAGCGGCTGAAAAAGCGAAAATCGAGCTTTCTTCCGCTCAGCAGACCGACGTGAACCTGCCGTACATCACTGCAGATGCCACCGGTCCGAAACACATGAACATCAAAGTGACTCGTGCGAAACTGGAAAGCCTGGTTGAAGATCTGGTGAACCGTTCTATCGAGCCGCTGAAGGTTGCGCTGCAGGACGCGGGTCTGTCCGTGTCTGACATCCAGGACGTTATCCTGGTTGGTGGTCAGACTCGTATGCCAATGGTGCAGAAGAAAGTGGCTGAGTTCTTTGGTAAAGAGCCGCGTAAAGACGTTAACCCGGATGAAGCTGTGGCGATCGGTGCTGCGGTTCAGGGTGGTGTACTGACTGGTGAAGTCAAAGACGTTCTGCTGCTGGACGTTACCCCGCTGTCGCTGGGTATCGAAACCATGGGCGGCGTGATGACTGCGCTGATCAACAAGAACACCACTATCCCGACCAAGCACAGCCAGGTGTTCTCTACTGCAGAAGACAACCAGTCTGCGGTAACCATCCACGTGATTCAGGGTGAGCGTAAACGCGCTTCCGATAACAAATCACTGGGTCAGTTCAACCTGGATGGGATTAACCCGGCACCGCGCGGTATGCCGCAGATCGAAGTCACCTTCGACATCGATGCTGATGGTATCCTGCACGTGTCCGCCAAAGACAAAAACAGCGGTAAAGAGCAGAAAATCACCATTAAGGCCTCTTCTGGTCTGAACGAAGAAGAAATTGCCAAAATGGTTCGTGATGCGGAAGCGAACGCTGAATCTGACCGTAAGTTCGAAGAACTGGTTCAGACCCGTAACCAGGGCGACCATCTGCTGCACAGCACGCGTAAGCAGGTTGAAGAAGCGGGCGACAAACTGCCGGCTGACGACAAAACTGCCATCGAGTCTGCGCTGACCGCGCTGGAAACTTCACTGAAAGGTGAAGACAAAGCGGACATCGAAGCGAAAATGCAGGCGCTGGCTCAGGCTTCCCAGAAGCTGATGGAAATTGCTCAGCAGCAACACGCTCAGCAGCAGGCTGGCGGTGCTGAAGCTTCTGAAAGCAACGCGAAAGACGACGATGTCGTTGACGCCGAGTTTGAAGAAGTGAAAGACAAAAAATAATCGCCCTTTGAACGGGTAAAACACTGGCACGGGCGAAGAGGTTTCCTCTCCGCCCGTGCACGCATGTTAAGGGGCTGAAAAACACCAATGGCAAAGCAAGATTATTACGAGATTTTGGGCGTTTCCAAAACAGCGGAAGAGCGTGAAATCAAAAAGGCTTACAAGCGCCTGGCCATGAAATACCACCCGGACCGTAACCAGGGTGATAAAGAAGCCGAAGCGAAGTTTAAAGAAATTAAAGAAGCGTATGAAATCCTGACTGATGACCAGAAGCGTGCGGCCTACGATCAGTACGGCCACGCCGCCTTTGAACAAGGTGGCATGGGCGGCGGCGGCGGTGGTTTTGGCGGCGGTGCCGATTTCAGCGATATCTTTGGCGACGTGTTTGGCGATATCTTCGGCGGCGGTCGTGGCCGTCAGCGTGCGGCGCGTGGCGCTGACCTGCGCTACAACATGGACCTGACGCTGGAAGAAGCCGTTCGCGGCGTGACTAAAGAGATTCGCATCCCGACGCTGGAAGAGTGTGACGTCTGCCACGGCAGCGGCGCGAAAGCCGGTAGCAAACCGCAAACCTGTCCAACCTGTCACGGTGCCGGTCAGGTGCAGATGCGCCAGGGCTTCTTCGCCGTTCAGCAAACCTGTCCGCATTGCCAGGGACGCGGTACGCTGATTAAGGATCCGTGCAACAAATGCCACGGTCACGGCCGTGTCGAGAAGACTAAAACCCTGTCGGTCAAAATCCCGGCGGGTGTTGATACCGGCGATCGTATTCGTCTTTCAGGCGAAGGCGAAGCGGGCGAGCACGGCGCTCCGGCTGGCGATCTGTACGTTCAGGTCCAGGTTAAGCAGCACGCTATCTTTGAGCGCGAAGGCAATAACCTGTACTGCGAAGTGCCGATCAACTTCACCATGGCTGCCCTCGGCGGCGAGATTGAAGTCCCGACGCTGGATGGCCGCGTCAATCTGAAGGTGCCTGGCGAAACGCAGACCGGTAAGCTATTCCGCATGCGTGGCAAAGGCGTGAAATCCGTACGCGGTGGCGCGCAGGGCGATCTGCTGTGCCGCGTGGTGGTTGAAACGCCGGTAGGGCTTAATGAAAAACAGAAACAGCTGCTGAAGGATCTTCAGGAAAGTTTTGGCGGCCCAACGGGTGAAAAAAACAGCCCGCGCTCCAAAAGTTTCTTTGATGGCGTGAAGAAATTCTTCGACGACCTGACGCGCTAATCTGCTGCGATTCTGAAAAGCCACTTTATTGTTAAAGTGGCTTTTTTGTTTCCAGCCCGCTATCTGTTAATGATGGCTGAATCCCCCGGTCAGAGTCGCACTTTGCCGTCTGCCTTATATCGTAAAAATCGAGCTATAACGCAATAATAATCTTATTTTTTCGAAGTGTTATGGCGACTAGAATAGTTTCATCGATGAATTAGCCTTATAGAGAGAGTAAAAGTGAAACATCTGCAGCGTTTTTTCAGTAGCGATGCTTCAGGGGGCATTATCCTCATTTTTGCGGCCGCGTTGGCCATGCTGTTGGCTAATACTGACGCGACCAGCGGTATTTACCATTCCTTTCTGGAAACACCCGTTCAGCTGCGTGTTGGTGCGTTAGAAATCAATAAGAACATGCTGCTGTGGATTAACGATGCGCTGATGGCCGTCTTCTTCTTACTGATTGGTCTGGAAGTGAAGCGAGAGATGATTCAGGGGGCGCTGGCCAGCCGCCGTCAGGCCGTTTTCCCGGTCGTGGCTGCCTTGGGTGGGATGATTGTCCCGGCGCTGATCTACCTGGCGTTTAATGCTCAGGATCCGATTACCCGGGAGGGGTGGGCTATTCCGGCGGCGACCGATATCGCTTTTGCGCTGGGCGTGCTGGCGCTGCTGGGCAGTCGCGTACCGCCGGCGTTGAAAATCTTCCTGATGGCGCTGGCGATTATCGACGACCTGGGCGCCATTATCATCATTGCCCTGTTTTATACCAGTGACCTTTCCGTCCTGTCGCTGGGCGTGGCGGCTGGGGCGATTGCCGTGCTGGTCGCGCTCAATCTTTGCGGCGTCCGACGCACCGGTATCTATATCCTGGTCGGCGCGGTGCTATGGACTGCGGTCCTGAAGTCCGGGGTTCATGCGACGTTAGCCGGGGTGATCGTTGGCTTTATGATCCCGCTGAAGGAGCAGGGCGGTAAATCACCGGCTAAGCAGCTTGAGCATGTCCTGCATCCATGGGTGGCTTACCTGATTCTGCCGCTTTTCGCCTTCGCTAACGCAGGCGTCTCGCTGCAAGGGGTAACGATTGAAGGACTGACGTCACTGCTGCCGCTGGGGATTATTGCCGGGCTGTTTATCGGTAAACCGCTGGGTATCAGCCTGTTCTGCTGGCTGGCGTTAAAACTGAAATGGGCATCGCTGCCGGAAGGGACGACCTGCAAGCAGATTGTGGCGGTCGGCATTCTGTGCGGGATTGGCTTCACGATGTCGATTTTCATCGCCAGTCTGGCCTTCAGCAGCGTTAACCCTGGCTTAATCAACTGGGCCAAGCTGGGCATCCTGATTGGATCGGTCCTGTCGGCCGTGACCGGGTATATGATACTACGCAGGCGTATTGCGGATTCCACGACGGCTTAACATTCGACGGGGAGCCTGTAAGGGCTCCCCTGGCATTATCAGGGAGAGAAACATGTCGCATATTAATTACAACCACCTGTATTACTTCTGGCACGTTTACAAAGAAGGTTCTGTTGTCGGCGCCGCGGAGGCTTTGTTTCTGACGCCGCAGACCATTACCGGGCAAATCAAAGCGCTCGAAGAGCGTTTGCAGGGGAAATTGTTTAAACGCAAGGGGCGGGGGCTGGAGCCGAGTGAACTGGGCGAGCTGGTATTCCGCTATGCGGACCGCATGTTCACGCTGAGCCAGGAGATGCTCGATATTGTGAACTACCGCAAAGAGTCTAACCTACTGTTCGATGTCGGCGTTGCCGATGCTTTGTCGAAACGACTGGTGAGCGGGGTGCTGGATGCGGCGGTAGTGGATAATGAACAGATTCATCTGCGTTGCTTTGAATCGACTCACGAAATGCTGCTTGAACAGCTCAGCCAGCACAAGCTCGATATGATCATCTCAGACTGCCCCATCGATTCCACCCAGCAGGAAGGGCTGTTCTCCGTACGTATCGGCGAGTGCAGCGTGAGCTTCTGGTGTATGAACCCGCCGCCGGAAAAACCGTTCCCCGCCTGTCTGGAGGAGCGTCGTCTGCTGATCCCCGGTCGGCGCTCGATGCTGGGACGCAAGCTTCTGAACTGGTTCAACTCCCAGGGGCTGAAGGTCGAGATTCTCGGTGAGTTTGACGATGCGGCGCTGATGAAGGCGTTCGGTGCGGCGCATAATGCGATTTTTGTCGCGCCGACGCTTTACGCGCATGACTTCTATCAGGACGAGACGATTATTGAGATCGGACGGATGGAGAATGTGATGGAGGAGTATCACGCCATTTTTGCCGAAAGGATGATTCAGCATCCGGCGGTGCAACGGATTTGCAATCGCGACTATTCGTCACTCTTCACGACGCCGCAGCCGTAACTGACAGGCATAAAAAAACCCGCTTTCGCGGGTTTTTTTACAAAGCGATAACAAGCAGACGATTAAGCCAGTTTGTTGATCTGAGCGGTCAGGTTTGCTTTATGACGCGCAGCTTTGTTTTTGTGGATCAGACCTTTAGCAGCCTGACGGTCCACGATTGGTTGCATTTCGTTAAATGCTTTCAGTGCAGTAGCTTTGTCGCCAGCTTCGATAGCTGCGTATACTTTCTTGATGAAAGTACGCATCATAGAGCGACGGCTAGCGTTGTGCTTGCGGGCCTTTTCAGACTGAACGGCGCGCTTCTTAGCTGATTTGATATTAGCCAAGGTCCAACTCCCAAATGTGTTCTATATGGACAATTCAAAGGCCGAGGAATATGCCCGTTTAGCCTTCTTTTGTCAATGGATTTGTGCAAATAAGCGCCGCTTAAAACAACGACGCTTTATTACGTAGTGATGGCGCAAGATTCTACCAGCTTGTTGCTGGCGAATACAGCCTTTCCACCATAAAAATCGCTGGGCTCGGGTAGTTTTTGCCGCATTCCCGCGCTGAGTTGATGAATTCCCGGGATCTTTCGGTTAAGAGGTGCAATCGCTGGTTAACGTCGTCAGTTGTACAAGGTATACTCGGACGATTTTCACTGTTTTGAGCCAGACATGAAGCTGATACGCGGCATACATAATCTCAGTCAGGCGCCGCACGGGTGCGTGCTGACCATTGGTAATTTTGACGGTGTGCATCGCGGGCATCAGGCGCTGCTGCAGCGTTTGCGCGCCGAGGGCCGCCAGCGTGGTTTACCGGTGGTGGTGATGATTTTCGAACCACAGCCGCTGGAGCTGTTTGCCGCCGATAAGGCGCCCGCCCGTTTGACGCGTCTGCGGGAAAAGCTGAGCTATCTGGCTGAAAGCGGCGTCGACTATGTGCTGTGCGTGCGCTTTGACCGCCGCTTCGCCGCCCTGACCGCCCAGGATTTTATCAGCGAATTGCTGGTGCGCCGGTTAGGCGTGCAGTTCCTCGCTGTGGGGGATGATTTCCGCTTTGGCGCTGGTCGCCAGGGGGATTTCTTGTTATTACAGAAAGCCGGGGCGGAATATGGTTTTGACGTAACCAGCACCCAAACTTTCTGCGAAGGCGGCGTACGTATCAGCAGCACGGCGGTGCGCCAGGCGCTGGCGGATGACGACCTTGTGCAGGCGGAAAACCTGCTGGGTCATCCCTTTACGATCTCCGGACGCGTGGTCCACGGCGATGAGCTGGGGCGCACTATTGGTTTTCCGACGGCGAACTTACCGCTACGCCGTCAGGTTTCCCCGGTAAAAGGGGTCTATGCGGTGGAAGTAACAGGACTGGGCGACAAACCGCTGGTGGGCGTCGCCAACATTGGCACCCGTCCAACGGTTGCTGGCGTTCGCCAGCAGCTGGAAGTGCATTTGCTGGACGTTGTAATGGACCTTTATGGTCGCCATATAGACGTAATACTGCGTAAAAAAATACGTAACGAGCAGCGATTTGCGTCGCTTGATGAGCTGAAAGCGCAAATTGCACGTGATGAGTTAACGGCCCGCGAGTTCTTTGGGCTGGCCAGGCAGGCATAAGTCTGTTGGTGTTTATCAAACCGAAATACGGAACCGAGAATCTGATGAGTGACTATAAATCCACCCTGAATTTGCCGGAAACAGGGTTCCCGATGCGTGGCGATCTCGCCAAGCGCGAACCGGGAATGCTGGCGCGTTGGACCGATGATGACCTGTACGGCATCATCCGTGCAGCGAAAAAAGGCAAAAAAACCTTCATTCTGCATGATGGCCCTCCTTATGCGAATGGCAGCATTCATATTGGTCACTCGGTTAACAAGATTCTGAAAGACATTATCGTTAAGTCCAAAGGACTGACGGGCTATGACTCGCCTTACGTTCCAGGTTGGGACTGCCACGGTCTGCCGATCGAGCTGAAAGTGGAGCAGGAATATGGCAAGCCGGGTGAGAAATTCACCGCCGCTGAATTCCGCGCCAAGTGCCGCGAATATGCCGCGACCCAGGTTGACGGCCAGCGTAAAGACTTTATCCGCCTGGGCGTGCTGGGCGACTGGTCGCGTCCGTACCTGACCATGGACTTCAAAACCGAAGCCAACATCATCCGTGCGCTGGGTAAAATCATTGGCAACGGCCACCTGCACAAAGGCGCGAAGCCGGTGCACTGGTGCGTTGACTGCCGTTCTGCGCTGGCGGAAGCAGAAGTCGAGTATTACGACAAAACGTCTCCTTCTATCGACGTCGCGTTCCACGCGGTAGACAAAGCCGCGGTGCTGGCGAAATTCGGCGTTGCCGATGTTACCGGCCCGGTATCCCTGGTTATCTGGACCACCACCCCGTGGACCCTGCCTGCCAACCGCGCTATCTCCCTGTCGCCGGAATTCGACTATGCGCTGGTGCAGGTTGCAGGTCAGGCGCTGATCCTGGCGAAAGATCTGGTTGAAAGCGTGATGAAACGCGCGGGTATGGCGGATTACACCATCCTGGCGGCGGTGAAAGGTGATGAACTGGAGCTGATGCGCTTTAAGCATCCGTTCCTCGATTTCGACGTTCCGGCGATCCTCGGCGACCACGTTACCCTCGATGCGGGTACCGGTGCGGTGCATACCGCCGGCGGCCACGGTCCGGACGACTACACCATCAGCCAGAAATACGGTCTGGAAATTGCTAACCCGGTCGGCCCGGACGGTTCCTACCTGCCAGGGACCTGGCCGGCGCTGGACGGTATTAACGTCTTTAAAGCGAACGACATCATCGTCGAGATGCTGCGCGAAAGCGGCGCGCTGCTACACGTTGAGAAAATGCAGCACAGCTATCCATGCTGCTGGCGTCACAAGTCGCCGATCATCTTCCGTGCGACCCCACAGTGGTTCGTCAGCATGGATCAGAAAGGCCTGCGCGCGCAGTCGCTGAAAGAGATCAAAGGCGTGCAGTGGATCCCGGACTGGGGCCAGGCGCGTATCGAATCGATGGTGGCCAACCGTCCTGACTGGTGTATCTCCCGTCAGCGTACCTGGGGCGTGCCGATGTCTCTGTTTGTGCACAAAGAGACCCAGGAACTGCACCCGAACACCCTGGAACTGATGGAAGAAGTGGCGAAGCGCGTTGAGGTGGACGGTATTCAGGCGTGGTGGGATCTCGACTCCCGCGACATCCTCGGTGCCGATGCCGACAGCTACGAGAAAGTGCCGGATACTCTGGACGTATGGTTCGACTCCGGTTCTACCCACTCTTCCGTGGTTGACGTACGCCCGGAATTCTCCGGTCACGCCGCCGATATGTATCTGGAAGGTTCCGACCAGCATCGCGGCTGGTTCATGTCCTCGCTGATGATCTCCACGGCGATGAAGGGCAAAGCGCCGTACCGCCAGGTGCTGACGCACGGTTTCACCGTTGATGGTCAGGGACGTAAAATGTCCAAATCCATCGGTAACACCGTCTCTCCGCAGGATGTGATGAACAAGCTGGGCGCGGATATCCTGCGTCTGTGGGTCGCGTCGACCGATTACACCGGCGAAATGGCGGTCTCTGACGAGATCCTTAAACGCGCCGCCGACAGCTATCGTCGTATCCGTAACACCGCGCGCTTCCTGCTGGCGAACCTTAACGGTTTCGATCCGGTTAAAGACATGGTGAAACCGGAAGAGATGGTGGTGCTCGATCGTTGGGCGGTAGGCTGCGCGAAAGCGGCGCAGGAAGATATCCTGAAGGCCTATGAGTCTTACGACTTCCACGAAGTGGTGCAGCGCCTGATGCGCTTCTGCTCCATTGAGATGGGCTCGTTCTACCTCGACATCATCAAAGATCGCCAGTACACCGCGAAAGCGGACAGCGTGGCGCGTCGCAGCTGCCAGACCGCGCTGTTCCATATTGTGGAAGCGCTGGTTCGCTGGATGGCGCCGATCATGTCCTTCACCGCAGACGAAATCTGGGGCTACCTGCCGGGTTCCCGCGAAAAATACGTCTTCACCGGTGAGTGGTATGAAGGTCTGTTTGGCCTGGCCGACGACGAAGCGATGAACGACGGCTTCTGGGACGATCTGCTGCAGGTACGTGGCGAAGTCAATAAGGTCATCGAGCAGGCGCGTGCTGACAAGCGGGTGGGCGGTTCTCTGGAAGCGGCGGTCACGCTGTATGCCGATGCCGATCTGGCCGCGAAGCTGAACGCGCTGGGCAGCGAATTACGATTTGTCCTGTTGACCTCCGGGGCGACGGTTGCCGATCATGCACAGGCGCCGGCTGATGCCTGGCAGAGTGAACTGCTGAAAGGTCTGAAAGTCGTGCTGAGTAAAGCCGAAGGCGAGAAATGCCCACGCTGCTGGCACTACACCAGCGATGTCGGCAAGGTGGCGGAACACGCGGAAATCTGCGGTCGCTGTGTCAGCAACGTCGCCGGAGACGGCGAAAAACGTAAGTTTGCCTGATGAGTAAATCTGTCTGTTCAACGGGGCTACGCTGGCTTTGGGTCGTCGTAGCCGTGCTGATTATTGACCTGGGCAGTAAATTCCTGATCCTCCAGAACTTTGCTCTGGGGGATACGGTATCGCTGTTTCCGTCGCTTAATCTGCACTATGCGCGTAACTATGGCGCAGCTTTTAGTTTCCTTGCCGATAGCGGCGGCTGGCAGCGCTGGTTCTTTGCCGGCATTGCCATCGGTATCTGCGTGATTCTGGCGGTCTTGATGTATCGCTCAAAAGCCACGCAAAAGCTGAACAACATTGCCTACGCGCTGATTATTGGCGGTGCGCTGGGGAATTTGTTTGATCGGCTATGGCATGGTTTCGTCGTCGATATGATTGATTTCTACGTCGGGGACTGGCATTTCGCCACCTTCAACCTCGCTGATACCGCAATTTGTATCGGCGCAGCGCTGATTGTGCTGGAAGGCTTCCTGCCTTCTAAAGAGAAAAAAGCCGCATAAACATTGCCGGATGGCGCTGGCGCTTATCTGGCCTATAATGTACTGCGCTCCTTGTCGGCCCGGTAAGCGTAGCGCCACCGGGCAAACAGGCGGCTGAAATTTTAAAGAGCAAACCTGCATGTCTAAATCCGTACAGAGCAACAGCGCGATCCTCGTTCACTTCACGCTGAAACTGGATGATGGCTCAACGGCTGAATCCACCCGCAATAACGGCAAACCTGCCCTGTTTCGCCTTGGCGACACCTCCCTGTCTGAAGGTCTGGAACAACAGCTTCTTGGTCTGAAAGAGGGGGAGAAAAAGGTATTCTCGCTGGAGCCCGATGCTGCGTTTGGCATACCAAGCCCGGATCTTATCCAGTATTTTTCCCGCCGCGAATTTATCGATGCGGGCGAGCCGGAAATCGGCGCGATTATGCTCTTTACCGCAATGGATGGCAGCGAAATGCCCGGCGTGATTCGTGAAGTGAACGGCGATTCGATCACCGTGGATTTCAACCACCCGCTGGCCGGGCGCACCGTCCATTTTGATATTGAAGTGCTGGAAATCGATCCGGCGCTGGAGGAGTGAAATGCAGATCCTGTTGGCTAACCCGCGCGGCTTTTGCGCCGGCGTTGACCGCGCTATCAGCATTGTCGAAAACGCGCTGACGCTCTACGGCGCGCCGATCTATGTGCGTCATGAAGTGGTGCATAACCGCTATGTGGTCGATAGCCTGCGCAAGCGCGGCGCCATTTTTATCGAACAGATTAGCGAAGTGCCTGATGGCGCGATCCTGATTTTCTCCGCGCACGGCGTCTCTCAGGCGGTACGTAATGAAGCGAAAAACCGCGATCTGACGGTCTTTGACGCGACCTGTCCGCTGGTGACCAAAGTACATATGGAAGTCGCCCGCGCCAGCCGTCGCGGCGAAGAGTCGATCCTTATTGGCCATGCCGGTCACCCGGAAGTGGAAGGGACGATGGGCCAGTACAGCAACCCGGAAGGGGGAATGTATCTGGTGGAATCACCCGATGATGTCTGGACGCTGGATGTGAAAAACGACGCCCGGCTGTCGTTTATGACGCAGACCACCCTCTCGGTAGATGACACTTCGGATGTGATCGACGCGCTGCGCGAACGTTTCCCGAAAATCGTCGGGCCGCGTAAAGACGATATCTGTTACGCAACGACCAACCGTCAGGAAGCGGTTCGCGCGCTGGCGGAACAGGCCGATGTCGTGCTGGTGGTGGGGTCGAAAAACTCCTCTAACTCCAACCGCCTGGCGGAGCTCGCTCAGCGGATGGGGAAAGCAGCCTATCTGATTGACGACGCGACGGATATTCAGGAAGCGTGGGTCAAAGAGGCCGCGTGCGTTGGCGTGACCGCAGGCGCATCGGCCCCGGATATCCTGGTGCAGAACGTGATTGCGCGTCTGCAGGCGCTGGGCGGTGGAGAAGCCGTCCCGCTGGAAGGGCGTGAAGAGAATATCGTTTTCGAAGTACCGAAAGAGCTGCGGGTTGATGTCCGTGAAGTAGACTAAGTTCTTTCGCCGGCGGATGTGAGAAGATGCCAGACTTAACGTCTGGCATTTTTTTTGGGAGAAACGATGCGCTTACCGATCATTCTTGATACCGATCCCGGCATTGACGACGCGGCGGCGATCGCCGCCGCGCTATTCGCCCCCGAGCTCGATCTGCAGCTGATGACGACGGTGGCGGGGAACGTGTCGGTGGAAAAAACCACGCGTAACGCCCTGCAGCTGCTGCATTTCTGGCAGGCGAAGGTTCCTCTGGCTCAGGGAGCGTCGATGCCGCTCTTGCGCCCGCTGCGCGATGCGGCCTCCGTGCACGGCGAGTCCGGCATGGAAGGGTATGATTTTGTCGAGCATGACTGTCAGCCATTGCCGAAACCGGCCTTTCAGGCCATTCGCGATGCGCTGATGCATGCTCAGGAGCCGATGACGCTGGTGGCGATTGGTCCGTTGACCAATATTGCGCTGCTCCTGACGCAGTACCCGGAATGCCGCTTTAATATTCGCCGGCTGGTGATCATGGGCGGTTCCGCCGGGCGCGGTAACTTTACGCCTAATGCGGAGTTCAATATTGCTATCGATCCGGAAGCCGCGGCCAGCGTATTTCGCAGCGGTCTGGAGATCGTGATGTGCGGGCTCGACGTGACGAACCGGGCAATGCTGACGCCGGAGTACCTTGCCACGCTGCCCGCGTTGAACAAGACCGGAAAGATGCTCCACGCGCTGTTCAGCCATTATCGCAGCGGCAGCATGAGCAGCGGGCTGCGCATGCATGACCTGTGCGCCATTGCCTGGCTGGTGCGCCCTGAACTGTTTACCCTGCAACCGTGCTTTGTGGCGGTGGAAACGCAGGGGACCTGGACATCCGGCACCACCGTCGTCGATATCGAAGGGCGACTGGGGCAGCCGGCGAACGCGAACGTTGCGCTGGCGCTGGATGTGGGCGGTTTTCAGCGCTGGGTGGCGGAAGTGTTGGCCCTGGCGCCGTAAGCAGCCAGACGACCGTCAATTTTCTCGCTCAGATAATCAATCATGGCCCGCATTCTGGCGGGCATATGTTTATTGCCCGACCACAGCAGCCACAGCTGTCCGGTATAGCTACTGATAAACTCCCATTCTGCCAGAACCTGGACGATATCGCCCCGGGCCAGCGCGTCGCGGGCGGTAAACAGCGGCAGGCTGCCGATACCTAAATGCTGCTGCACCGCATCAAGGCGCACGGCAGTATGGTTGGCGGCGTAGCGTCCGTGAGTCTGGATAGTTAATGAGATGGTCACTCCCTCCTTCCCAGTACTATGCTGAGGACAGGCTTTCATTCGGAGAACCATCATGGAAAACATTGCGCTTATTGGTATCGATCTGGGTAAGAACTCTTTCCATATTCATTGTCAGGATCATCGTGGGAAGGCCGTTTACCGTAAAAAATTCACCCGACCAAAGCTAATCGAATTTCTGGCGACATGCCCAGCAACAACCATCGCGATGGAAGCCTGTGGCGGTTCTCACTTTATGGCACGCAAGCTGGCAGAGTTAGGGCATTTTCCAAAGCTGATATCACCGCAATTTGTCCGCCCATTCGTTAAAAGCAACAAAAATGACTTCGTTGATGCTGAAGCTATCTGTGAAGCAGCATCACGTCCATCTATGCGTTTCGTGCAGCCCAGAACCGAATCTCAGCAGGCAATGCGAGCTCTGCATCGTGTCCGTGAATCCCTGGTTCAGGATAAGGTGAAAACAACTAATCAGATGCATGCTTTTCTGCTGGAATTTGGTATCAGCGTTCCGCGAGGTGCTGCCGTTATTAGTCGACTGAGTACCCTTCTTGAGGACAGTAGTTTGCCTCTTTATCTCAGCCAGTTACTGCTGAAATTACAACAGCATTATCACTATCTTGTTGAGCAGATTAAAGATCTGGAATCTCAGTTGAAACGAAAGTTGGACGAAGATGAGGTTGGACAGCGCTTGCTGAGTATTCCCTGCGTTGGAACGCTGACTGCCAGTACTATTTCAACTGAGATTGGCGACGGGAAGCAGTACGCCAGCAGCCGTGACT